>CEVL01149930.1_pt1 | contig 70145 bp, 49 predicted proteins | sample 427051 | NCBI WGS metagenome assembly CEVL01 (sample SAMEA2623673, study PRJEB7988) | marine metagenome | biome: marine biome (ENVO:00000447); feature: surface water layer (ENVO:00002042); material: "saline water (ENVO:00002010), including plankton (ENVO:xxxxxxxx)" | depth 5 m
GATAGATAGATAGATAGATAGATTTAGGGTGGTGGGGGTGCAAGGGGTCATGAGAATTTTTTCACGCCAAGAGGGGTGGGCATTCCGCGCCGAAGCCCTGGCGGCAGTACTTAAGAAATACTACCAGTATGGTACTCTTTTCCATCTGGACTTTCTGGTACAGCCCGTACTATAATTTTCTCTGAAACCAAGTAAAGAATGGAATTCAGGAGGTGTAGAGGCCTCAATAATTAACTTAAGACCGAAATATCACGTGTTCTTAATTTTAATGGTACAGTCAGCAAGAAGGAAAATACTACCGCAATACTTTTTTGGCAAGTGCGGTACAACCATTTTCCCGCTCAGTGAGAAACACAGAACCTGAGCGTGCAATGCTCCCCGGACTAGGGTTGGGCTGTGATGTTGGCCAATGCATGGCGACGCGAGGGTGGGACAGCCTGACCGCGGAGCATGGACTGCAGATCCACGACGTGCCGCCGGTCGCGATTTACTGATGACCATGCGTTCACCCGCAGCAGTGTAGACCTTTTTGCTCCCTCCACCCGCAAGCAGAGTGTAATAAAGCACATTTTTTTACACAAACGGTGTTGAATCGCAGCGCGGGTGGGTTTGTCCACGCGATGCTGTCCACCATGTCCATCAGCGACATACTGCAGCCAGCGCCGAACACAAAGCCGGCCGTGGGCAACAACATTTCCTCTCGCAACCCGGACGTGGAAATCATGGCGTTGACGCTGTCCACCATGCCACTCAACATGGAAGGGTTCAGCGAACTCGACGGCGGACGGGGCTGGGTGAACAGCAAATTTCTGGTTCTCGGCGTGGGACCCCCCGGCTTCAGCTCGGTGCCGTACACACACAACAAGAAGTCCACCGAGAAAGAAGCTGGGAAACGTCTGTACGAGGTTGCCGAAGATGGTTCAACCCGTCTGTTTTCCTATGAGAAAGGTGAGTTCATTCTGTGCATGTGCGGTTGGATCCACGCCTGACAAAACTGCACAGGCAGGACCAACAAGGACCGTGGATGCCGCGTGGCCAGCGCAATGGGTGAAGACTCCATCGAACGTGACATCACCGCGACTTTGGCGCCAGGGATGTGCATCGGCAACTTCACTCGCTCCGACAACTATGAGCCCAGTGCCAAATTCATCATTGGTGAGGTCGCGACAAGCATGCTGCCTGAGTACAGCGTTGTGTTCATGCAAATTGGCAGTAGCAACTCAGAGCAAGCACACAAAGGCCGGTTGTTGAAAGTGCGCAAAGTGATGGTTCCAGACTTCAACCTTGACTGGCAGCAGTGTATTCGTATGCTGCCCTGCAACGCCAGCGAGTTTCGCGACATCAACGATGTGGAGAAGAACTTCAGCATCCGCGAAAACATCGACTCTCGCAGCCGCGCCACTTTCTTCCAGTTTATGGTCAACAGGGAATCCTTCACCAACCAAGAAGACGACCAGCTGGTTCTGTGCGATCTCAAATCTGGAGTGGACGTTGCTCACATGCAAACCTCTTTGCTGGACAAGGTTCTGCCCAATGCCACGCATGAGCAAAAACTGAAGTTCTTCAACGTGGCGCTGTCCACTGGCAGTGTCCGTGTGCTGCTACGTGCCGTCTCGGACGACGATTTCATGCGTCTTAGTGCCAAAGCCGATAAGTATCCTCACCGCGTGATCGGGCTGCACATTGACTACAACATCATGTTTGGTCTTGAGGTCCTCAGCGAGGTCAACTTCAATGATGACATCACCCCGCCCGGGCAAGAATGGAACATCAAGCGTGGCACAGACTTTTTGATGTGGACCAAAGGAGACTTTTGGGGTAGTCCCAACTCCCCCACCCGCAACGGGATTGCGTTCTCTCTGGGTCTGACGCTGACGTCCCCTGCTGCCGACGTGGTCACATCCAGTTTGCTGGACAAAGGCTGCGGCGGGACATACTACCCCCTCCGACTGCACATGAACAATTTGGACAGCTTTGATGATCTCTACGGCCAGATTGAGGAGTCCAAGAGTACCCAGTGTCTGCTCACTGTGGAACTCCGTCCGGGGAACCGTGACCAGAGTTCCTTTCAGAAGAAACGCAAACGCTGTGAGATGACACTGGAGGAGGATGAGTGATTGTGTTTATGTATATCGCGTCTGCAATAAACGCTCTATTCCACGGTGTCTACGGTCTCCTGCGCGCGCATAGTGATCTCGTACTCGTGTTTCTCGAGTTTGTCTTGAAGGAGTAGAAGACGTGAACGCTGCAACTCGATCTGTTTCCGCATTTTGCCGATTTTGCCTTCTAGGTTGAGAAGGTCATACTTCTTGTACGGACGGGCCTGACCCCTCGGTTTGCCCCGGTTCCTGACGCGTTTGGGTTTTGGCGCGCTGGCCTCCGTGGACTCGACCTCCAGAGAGTTTTCGACAATCTCAGCCATGTCAGACATGTTGAGGTTTGGTCTTTTTCACGTCTGGATCAATGAAGTTTGGTAAAAAAAATGCATGTTAGGATTAGTTTACCAAGGCAAGGGGACGTCGTTGGCGTTTGCATTTGGAATTGGAATGGATAGACAGATTTGTCTGATGATGTCACTGTTAAGTTGCCACGCGTTACCACCCACACGAGTGTGCGTGATCATGCAAAACGCTAACATAATTTCTTTCCATTGACGCATGGTGTAAGAAACAAGAATGGAGCCGTTATGCTCCTGCACGTTCACAAAGGATGACGCGTAAAGAGAGTCAAATACAAACAAACTGTCGTACATGGTGGTGATCATCTCCTGTTTCAATGTTCGGCCGTATATGTCCGCTAATACATCGGAATATTTTGGCCACGTGAGCAGTGCTCGTGCACAACTCCGACAAGCGGTCGTCACCATGTCTGCCAACCAGGCACCGATCTTGAGACACCACAACACTCCATGACCCTTTGTCATGATCCTTACCACCCTGGCCCCGTCTGTCCCTAGATCTGAGAACGTGATACACCCATGACATATCATGTCTCGGTCTGTCCAGGTCAGAGATGAAATACCCTGGGGAACATAAAATGCCTTTTCAAAGGTCTTGGTGATCAACGCGACGTATTCGGCTATGAAAAGACGCTGTAAGGTCAGGAATTCTTGCACATTGGCATAGTCTATCTCGGGCACCTCATCACCACAAACATGCACAAGATGCTGTCGCAGTGGCATTGTACACACATGTCAATGGGGAATATAAGACTTTATTGTCTACATTCAAAAATGGTTGTTTGTCTTCACCATGCGTTATGTCCGTGCTCACATCCATGCTCAAACTCTGGAACATTAAGATGTTCGTTCATCAACTGATCTTCCTCGTCTTCTGAACTAGAGTCGTCACTCTCCCAAGATGGCTCTGGCTGGACCTCCGTCATCATCATATCCTGTGTCATCAGCAGTTGTGTCTAGTGTCAGGGCATCCAATTCTTTTTCAAAAGATGACAGGTCGTCTGTCATATTTTGCTCACACGCAGTTTCAATGCCGGCTAAATAGTCAGACTCAATTGTGTGTTCTAAATGAGTGGCTTCTGTGCTGGTCTCTGAGTTGCAGTTCATCAAGACCAAACCTTCATTGACAATTAATGCTATCAGCGCAAGTTGGGCAACACTGGCGCGATTGTCATTCAACCACATAGCATAGTTTGAGTATTTGTCTGAAGTTTCAAGCAGCAGTTTACGTACGTTGCGTTGCAGCTCGTCTGGTGCTGTCACGGCACCTATTTGCTGCAGCGACTTTTCCATATAATTACTCACAACAAGAATCTTATATCACACGAACCTCTGGCATCGCATTGATATGTTGGTTGTGCGTTTCCGCCAGCATGGCGGCAACAAGTCTTATCTCACTTTGATGCAGAAGAGGGATGTAGGTTGGACCAAACTCAAGACTGAGAGACGAAATGCTGCCGTCCTTGTTGACATACTTGTGCAACATTGTCTCGATAGACTCTGGACGGACAACACTCACCCCTCCGAACGGGATTGATCGAAAACATCCGTCAGTGTAACGGATCAATCTCATTGAAATACTGTAATCAAAAACAGGCATTAACCTGCTTCAAAGACATTTGGCAAAAAAATTACTCTCTTTGCCATCACCAATTACTTTTTGGTGGGTGTATTGGCAGCGCTGGCTAGGTTTACCATCTGATTGATGCCCTCAATCTCACGCCGCAGGTCGGAGATCTCACGGCGAATCTCATCGCGATTTGGTTTGAGCAACAGGTCCCTGGCAACCGTAGCGCGAACCTCCTCTTTCATGGCAATCATCTGCTCATCCATGTAAGCATACACGTTTGCGTTGTTCTGTTGCATCCACATTTTCAGATCTTTGACGGCGTGGTCCACATAAGCCTTGGTTTCCTGGTTGTTTTTGGTGATCTCTGCCAAGATCTCCCTCTTCATCTCGTCTCCAGATTGCTTTGCTGGAGTGGACGTTCCCATTTTGTTGATGGAACGGCTCATGGCATCATGTTTGGCAGTGAGACTTTTGATCTCTTTCTTCATAGAAAGAGCTTTGACCTGGGTTACCTTGACATGTTGCTGGTAAGCATTGTAGTATTTCTGATAAACAGACCTGGACCAGTCGTTGATTGCTGGATTGATGTCGCGTACCGTGTTCAGAATGAACTCTTGCATTTGCTCCTTCTGTGCCGCACTGCTGTGTTGGACAGCCTGAAGAGCTGTGGCATACGCGTTCTGGCTGACCTGCTGCAAGAACACACCAAGAGCCTCGTTGTCCTGCATCTGCATGACCGGTGGGTAAGGGAGAACGCCTGCAACGCCGCCGTAGCCGTTGGCCGTAGTGTTCAGTGGGTTGAACGCAATGTCCGCAGTTTGCATCATCACTGCGGCCGCGCCGGCGCGACCGTTCAAACCATTCTGATTGCCGTACGCAGACGCCATGTTCGTGGCCAGCGCCGGTACGAAGGTCGATGCAATTTGGAGACAGGCAAAAGCATTGAAAAAGTATTCATACACCGGCTTTGCATTGGTGCAGTTCTGACCGATTTGCATGGCGTGGCCTTTGTGATTCGTTCCTGCATACGACATGCTGACGCTGGCGCCGTGACGAATTGGCTTTTTCTTGTCATTGACGTCGCAAGGATCTTCAAAGACAATGTGCTGGTCGACAAAGTTGTCCCAATACTGCTTGCGATCATACTTGATCCTCAAAATGTCGATCAAACAGAATATCGGGCCTGTGGGCAAGTGCCAGAAACGCACAAACATGTTGCAGGAACCGAGAGGAAGATCCTGCACACCAGGAACACACCCCAGCGGCAGCAACCACATACCGCCAAACGGCATCTGAACGCCCTCTGGCACCGCAGTTTTCTGCATGGTCATCGCGCCTTTGGGCAGAAAACCCTGCGCCTGGTCGGTGATGATGGTCTTGGCTTGCGTGTTGGTCGGCGGCGGCAGAGACCCGACAGCGGTCTGCTCACAGTCCATTCCCGATGCCATGGCTGGGAATAAAAGGCGCGCTGCCAAAACACAGGTTTATTGCAGACCGGAAAACACAGGGTTTATTACTTATGGCGGCAAGATGACCCCTCTAAGGAAACTTTTGTGCACATGCCGGGGAGTGGACAGGAAGATCGACCGCAGACGCCGGACGACAGAACCGTGCCGACGAACGCGTTGGGAGTGCCCAACGGACGATTTGAACGGCCAGTGAAGCTCGGAAAAACCCGCCGGCAACTCACGTACGGTGACAGATAAAAATAATAAAATCACTGAACGAAGGATCAACACCAAACCCATGTAGCATGAACTCACAGCAAGAATTGGATGCCATGGTGTCTATGATCATGGTGAATCTACCGTTTCCTCCCATGCCAATTCAAGTGTGTCGTGTCACTGGTGATGAGGCAAGTTGTTCCTCGCATGATCTGATGTCCAGAGCAATATCCTGTAGCATGTTCCAGTGCTGGCAGGAGCTAGACCATGTTACCCCGCCCAACGTGGACAGTAAAATGCAAGTGCTGATCAATTTGAACCAACAAAACGCTGAGTTACACAAACAAGATGGTGTCCCCACTCAGGCCATTTACGAGATGTTTGCGCATGGGTTTCGAAAATACATGTCATTTTACCCCGGAAGTCCGGATCTGCGAGTGTTACCGTACAACACAGTGGACCAAGGGTCTACCATCTACAAACAAGCCGCCCAACACTTGGCTGCAAAACGGTTCAATGTGCAGGACTCTCGAACAATCAGTGAATACACCTCTTATGCACAGATTCTACAAGAATACTCTTCAGACTTGTATTCAGAACGTGAACAGTGAACCCATCACGCTTTCATAGAGATCACCCAAAACACGACAGACCACATACTGCAAATAGGCACAGCAGCCAAGAATCTCACCAACGAACAACGACGCAAAGACCATTATCAAATCTTGTCGAGAGGTCTGGACTGCCCTTGCGTGCATGTTCAGTGCTACTATGCTGAACAAAAGTACAACTGCGTGGACATACTTGTATAATTCTGAATAAACCAGCACGTGCGGTTTGGTTTGCAGATGAGAGATTTGAGAGTACAATATGTGCAAACAAGCAAACTGCAGCATCAGACACAGATGATGCGTAGCAGTACGTTCATGCAACATGACACACGCCAGGACGTAGACATCTGTAGCAACAATGACTGTGAGACAAAAGTACTCGGTGGTATTTTGACGATCCCGTACACTGCTGAACAGAGACGGCAGCAACGACGCCAACACATATGCGGACACTGCACCAAAAACTCTCAAATTCCATGTAGTTGCGTCGGCCTTGTCACTCTCGGCGTGCAAAAAATTCATGGCAATCAAAGAAAGTTTGAACAACCATGGAGCAGACTGCACATACAACATCTTGAAGCTTTTACTTCTGACTTAAATCGCCAGCCTGGTCTCTTTGTTGATTCTGGTCATGTGGGTTTATTTCATAGTTTGCGACCGAAACATATAAAACCGTCCCAGCCTCTTTTCATCATGTCCCCCGTCCCGCCGAAGAGTTGAATTGAGCACAAAGCTGCTGCGACCTGATGATGACTTCTGGCTGCATGGACACACTTTTCAGAAGCCGCTGTGTCAGGATGTTGTACACGTCCGTTTTCTGTTTGATTGAATGGTCACTGTCGTGGATCAGTTGGTAGAGGCCAAATAGCAGGACCGCGCCGTCCACTTGTTGCCTGACTTCGTTGCTTTCCAAAACAAAGATGCTGGTTCCCATTCCCATCTGCGAACATGCTGTAAACCCTTGGTTGCTTTCGCAGTAGCGGATGACCTGTTGCAGCAACAAGAGTTGATCTTTGAGCATGTGTTCAAATGGTATAAATATGAACGGATCTTGTTTGAAAGGACAAAAGCCGTGTTCTGTGAGATTGAGTTGAACTGTGTCGCTGCATAAACGTTTCAGGACCATTCCCATGCAGTCGTCCACAACGGATCGTGTCCGATGAAAGAGAATGCCAAGTGTTCTTTTGATGTTGGCTTCGGCAAAAAAAGAGTCCACCACACTCGTGTACAGACTTTCGTAAGTTTCTCTGGACGTTTGCATCTTGTGCATGATGATAGCAATAGACGCGGCATCAATTGATATGTATTTTTTTTCAGTGAGACTCTTTCATGCCGTCCATCCGATACACCGTGATGATTTGATCCACGATTTTGAGATAGTTATTAAGCATTTTGTGGTCGACCGTTGCTATTCCTGTCTCACCACACTCATTGACACTGGCAGATTTTGTAACACGAGACAACCTTAGTAAGTCATTCAGCACAGTGTTCATGATTACTTTTTGGTGTCTAACATGCTCTGTGATGTGCAAGGTGACTTCGTCCGGAGTCATGGCAAACTCTTCATGCTCACCCAGCACATCGCAAACCTGACACACTATTTCATGCATTTGCACAGCGCCTGCGTTTTCTACGATATATTGGTTAACACTGTCTATGATTGTGTTGTTAGCCCCTGTCATGCGACAGATGTGACACTGCATGGACGTCATTGGCGGATTTTATTGCGTTTCAAATATAGTGAGTATGTTTGAGTTTGCACTCTATGGCTTTGATCAACGTCTCAAAGTTGTAAATGCCGTGTTGCTGGTGAGACCAAGGCATATGTCTTGCGCACAAAGAGATATGCTGATGGATACCAAGAGTGTCGTCCAAGACAGTGAACTCGTGAAGGTTGTGAACGCGAGAGCACAAGGTACACTGTCTTGGTTTGATTGCTGGTTTCACAACCTCTCGAGCACACGTTGTGAACTCACTCCCAGTACCCGTCCACACGTGAATGTCCAGGCAAAATGGACACAAGTAGTATTTCGTGTCAAAAATGGTCACCACGCGTCCCACCATGTTGATACTGACGACGCTGGTAGAACTTTTGCAGCCACTACAGGAAACAATCTGGTTGGAGTCGGTGCGGAACTGACCTTGCAAATTACCATTTCCAGTGACAGCACAGCAGGACAGACACTGATGCAGCTGCACGCAATGAGAGTAAATCTGCGTATCTTTGTACAACGCTATTTGCAGATTTTGGCACTGCTGGGACACAAGGTTGCTGGGCAACGCGTGCCATTTGATGCTGTCCTGAATGCATTGAATTCCACGCAACGTGGTCAAGCTCAACGCTGGTCGATGATACCGCATATAGAATATATGATCAAACACTGGCATTTGCAAAGCCTCTTTCACCGTCTCATCTTGGAATTTCACCATGGTTTCTGCGCCTTTTGGCCGACGTTGACTCATGCGCGGTTTTCCTTTACAGATTCGGTTGCATTTCTCAATTATCACATGAGCCTTTTCGTTTAGGATTCCCCAATGCAATTTATCAGTTTGCATGTGCGTACTGCGAAAATGATTAATGTTGATTTGAAACTGAGCACAGATGTTCTCCACGTTGGTGTGGACGCCAAAAAGATGCCGCAGCATTTCAAACTCACACGGCATGTGTTGCTTCACATAGTAGACAAAGTATTCCACAATGGCAATTCGAATCAAGTTCAGATTGTTGATGCAGAACAGGTACCAGTCATACGATGACCCAGTGGACATCAAAGTATACATGTACGCAATGATGCGGAATCGCAGCCTCCACACGGGTTTTTTGCAGCTGCGGTGATGCAGGCCAAGACACATGGCCAGCAGAATCTGCATTAGTTGTATCAAAACCACGTCCGGGACATCGTCGTACTTGGCAAATGTGAGCCTGTTGTGTTTGATATACGGCAAACTGTACTGAATCATGCGACACATCACGTGCGAGTGGGTTTCCTTGGTTGTCAGCATACGAATGTATTGGCCAATGTCTGGCAAGTGGGCTTGAACAAACACATCCTGGTGTCGCAAGACAAAGGCTTGCCATGGCAGCTGTGCCAACAAAGAGCTTTGAGTGTATACCATCATTAATACCAGCCAGTAGCGGTCAATTTCCTCTTGCACCAAATGACCCTGATTCAATTTCTCATGCAAATCATCTATTGTGCGAGTTATTTCGTTCTCAGTAAAGACAAAAGAATTTTCGAATGGTAGCCCCATTACATCACAGTCGACAAACCCTGTCTCAAAGATTTGTGCCTGTTTCTGTTTTTTCTTGGAGGTAACGGGGCTCAAGTAAAATCCTCAAAGTATACATTTGTTTGCTTGACCCACAGAATGCCCCCTCGTTCCATCACAGTGTACTTGTTTCGCTGGTGAGCTACAATGGGTAGTGGCATGCTTTGCACGGGACCGTTGGGAGGACAAATCAGCATGGCAGAAGAGTGGTACTCCCCTGGCTCATTGCAGATGTTGCCGTACTTTTGGATCAGGGCATTGACACTTTGACCGCAATGAATCGTGTTGTAGAACAGCATTTGCGTCGTTTTGCGCAAGCATAATAGACACATGCCATTGACAGACGCATTCATGGACGGTATGGGAAATGCCACCCCCTGAAACGGCTGCTTTGGGTCCAACAACATACACTCACATTGACTCTTCATGACACATGAGGTTTCCCCTGAATTCATGGCTTGCCGCATATACTGCTCTTCATAAACCCTGGACACCAAAGGCACGTGTTCACCTTTTGTGTCTGTGTTGACATCTGTCAGTAACTTCACAAAAGGAATGGACTCCAGCCACGACGAGATGTCAAAGTTTCGAACTTCATTCGATGGCTGCTGTTGCAGCTGCGTAGCAATGACCGCCCCTATGTGTCGCAATCCTTCATTACATTCTTGTTTGTTTTTTTTGCGCCGGTTTTCTGGCTCTGACTGAAACAAGTTTTTGCGTTTTTGTGAGTTCCAGTGAGGGGGGAGACAAGGTTGCATTGTGTTGGGGACAATGAAAAACTGCATCAAGAACTTTATTATTTTTTATTCTGCAAAAATAGCAACGTATAGTTGAGTGAAAATTTGAATGTTAGGATTGATAATCATCGGCACCAAGTTGGAAACAGTCACCGCACTGGACAGTAACAGAAAGAAAATAAGCAAGTAAGGAGCCAAGCGGTACAGGTTGACAACTGCACAAAGCCGATTGGCGTTCACCATGTCATCGCCACCGCGCTCCAACACAACCTCTTTTTCTATAACAAGGTCGCGCAAACGTTGATGATCCATAAATGGAATCCAATGCACGTGGTTTACCACAACAGTCTGCACTACACCGCCTATTTCCACCAACCCCCATGCAAACACAGGTTTCCAATTGTCAAACCCCAAGGGTACTGCCAAGCAGTCTTTCACACACCTGACCTCAGGAAACAAGCTGCTAGGATCGCAGTTGGGTTCTGAGGTTTTGATCATGGGTGTCGGCACGAATAGGTACTTGGGAAAAAAGAATTGAAGGGTATGCAATACATCTTCCACCAAGCATATGGGCACCATCGGCACGCACATAGGCGAGTATCCATAGCACAAATACATAACCATCAGAGTGAAGAGGGGGAAGGTAAATGCCACCACAAGCGGTTGTTTCATGGTGTTCCAGAATATCATCCAAAGTGAGAAGTAGCATGTCATAATCACAATACCATGCAGCAACTTGACATTCCATCTGGAACAGGTCTGCACAGCGTAAAAGTCACACCTTACTCCAGTTTGAACTTCCCGCAACAAAGAAGTGTACGCGTTTTGCACAGTGGCAGAGTCCACACCCACCCAATTGAGCACCCAGACAAGCATTCTGACAAAGTACTTTTCAATCACATCTGACGTGTCATGAGCGGGTGTGTCCAGCTGTACACTGTGATTGCCCAGTTTGGGCCACGCGTCGCGCAAATAGACCACTGGTTTTTTCTGCAGATCGCGGCGCAGATAGGGCTGCGCAGTGATGTTGATCACATTGGCCAGCACGTCGATAGTGTCGTACAACGACTGACACGAGGCCTCACTTTCAGGCTGCACAAACTGAGGCGGCCATTGCTCACGCCACACGCCTGTGTAAGTGGTGTCCGTTTCCGCGTACGAATAGTCATACGCTGACGCCAACTGTGTCGCATAATCCTTGTGTGTTTTATGTACAGTCTCAAATTGTTCCTCAATGCGTTCCACAATGTCAAAGAGGCCCAGTAGCCGTCGTTGTCCAGTGTGACTTTCTTGGTTTATGTTGTTGAACTGTGACATGATGGACGGTCTGGTCATGATACCATGCATGAGAACTTCAACCCACTGCATCTGTCTCTGCAGAATTGCTATGACGTGTTTGCTTGGCCCGTAGTTCGATGCAATGTATCGCAAAGCATGTGGCCGAATCATCAATTCTTTCAGGATTTTGGGATTGTTTTGGATATGGTACCAAAAATCCTCGAAGCTACAGAACAAACACACACTATGATTCAATCCCAGAGCCTGCACTGTGTGTCGACTTTTGACAATGGCTTTGACGCAGGCACTTTTGGTTTCAAGCATGTCAGTGCGCCGTAGTACATCGCGGCACACACTGTTGCGTGTGATGTTCCATGACACAGCCTCAACGTCGTCAGCAGACAACAACCTGCGCCGTGCAGTGTTGACACTCACCCCAACAATCATGCTGCTTGGCCGGTCCAAGACACGCATGCAATAAGTGTTGGACAAGTCCAGGTTTTGTATGCATGAAGTCGTCAGTAAGTCACCATGCCGCACTGTGTATGTACTTGTCCTTGCAAACTTGCTGTCAGCTTGATACAGACACAACTTGTCAGCGTTTGGCAAAACAGACTGTCCAATATCTTTGTCCACACACGTGGAAAATTGCAGGGCAAACAATCCACAGGCACAAAATCGTTCATCTGTGAACACATCCAGGTAGCACACGCGTTCTGTCTGACAAGTGGAACATGGTGTGGCAGTGTCAGAAAACGAATAGTCTCCTCGTAAGTACAGACAGTGTGCGTCTTCTTGCTGGCATTGATCATTGTTCAAACAAGGAGTTTGCTGATATCGCTGTACATTGCAAGTACACAATTTTGTGAGTGGAGAACAGGCAAATGAGTCGTAGTTTGCGTTGAATGCTGTACACTGTGCGCAAACCGTCAGATCTGTGTCTGTCATGCCTGCACGACACGTGTCGGCACGTGTGCATCCCAGCACGCTAGTGTCACCGTAAAAGGTCAAATATGAAGCCCAACAGCGGGTTGGTACAGGCAGGGTCCCAGACCCTGTTTCTTCTTCTTCCAACCAACTCATGCTACAGTCCATGCGTTTGCAGAGTGAAGTGTACACCCACTGCACTACTTTTTCTTTGAAAGGCTTGATGGGGTTCGAGAGTTTGGCTCCTCCAAAGGTCACTGTACCAATTAATTTGTTGATTTCATTTACCATGTCTTCAACGAATTCCAGTAAGGGAATGATCACGACTTTGAAGAATGGACATAAAATCTCAACTTTGACAAAGTTGATGGCCACGCAAATGGCGCGAATGATATCCATTAACCGCTTGCCAAAACTCCCAGTCTGCTCCACCAACATTTTCCAAATGGCCTCCAACAAGATTTTGAAAAATCCAGCCACAGCCTCCATTAAGCTTCCCACGTATCGGATCATGCGACTGGTGGCAGATTGAACCAAAGCAGCTCCAGCGTCCCCGGGTATGAAAGAACCAATGATTATCTGCCACATTTGCCAACCCAGCATCATTGCAAAGTAAACAATTCTGAACACTTTACCAACCATTCCTCGAATCAAGACAAGTACTTCGCGCACCACTTCCAATTGCACACTGGCGCAGTTGTCTCGTTTTTCTTCATTTGAATCAATTTGCTGTTGAATGGAATCATCAAGTGTTTCGACCGGACACGCGGCTGCGTCTAAGCTGCTGTAAAACTGTTGCACGGTTTCAGATACAAACTGCTTATTTTCCACAGCATACATCGTTGGAACATAGAAAAACCCATACTCTGGACATTCTGTCAATCCTGTTGCTCGACACAGAATGTCGAGAATGCGCTGATTCCATTGCGCCACTTTTTCACAAAGCCTTTCAGTGTCACCGCTAAGCAAGCAAAATTGAACAGGTGGTGATGTCACAGGTTGTGCCTGTAGCACTTTCTGCTTGCATTGCATAAACCGCTCATTCACATCCAACCAGTCTTGTTTGGTGATGGAACCTTGACAGCCCAAATTTTGTGATGTCTGATCGCAGTAAACCCATGGTCTGCTCCACAGAATTGCATCGTCGATGACACTGTCCTCGACACTGGCGTTTGGTGGATTCAACCATTGCCGGAAAAAATCGGATGCATTGTCTGCCTGCAGTAGCTCTTTCAAAAACACTCCTCTTTGCCATTTTGACGTATCAAAAATAGTTTGCAGGGCGGCACAATCGTGCGCGGCCTCAGGACACACCCGGGTTCGCAAGTACTGCGCTACCATTCGTTCTGTGCTGATATGAATGGGTTCACCCACACTGAGTAACGACGTGGATCCCGAACTTACCGTGCTGTGCATGCTGCGATTGATGAAGTTGCCTTGATATGTGTCACATTGGCTACAGCGTCGATGACGTGTGGTAGCGGCGCGAAAGTTGAGTTGTTGTGCGTTGTATATGAAAGTTTCATAACCACATTCTGTTCCTTCTGTGTATTTGCAGGTAATGAGATTGTCTTTGTGCGTGCACATGTGCAAGATTCTATTGGACGGCCATGGTCTGTGAACTATATGCGGCAAATGTTGCATATGACAGACACCGGCTAGTTCTACAGACGCCGGCTTGCTGACAGACACAGGTTTTGAGTGTTCCTCGTACCGAATGCGAAATTTGGGCAATCGACCCAGTACACTCAGCTCTGGTTCCTCTCCATACTCTGTGTCTGGATCATCAAAAAGTGTAAAAGTGGAGTGTGGCCAATCAACTATGTCCGACTGATGTGTGTCACCATCCAATTGCACAACACGCCATTCCTGTCTGGCCATGGCATACATATCAGCAATCACCCCAGACAGATGTCCATGACAGGAGTCGTCAGCACATGCTCTGTTGTCAGCCATGAACCGTGCAGCGCGCAGTCCAGGATGACGACGAACAGACTCCACCACAGGATGCGCGCTGTTGTATTCTCCTGTTATGTGCCGAAAACGTTGTTGGTTTCTTCGAGGCTCCGGCGTCCGCGCAGCAAATGTCTTGCTGTGATTGGAGTATGCAGACCACCACATGAGTGGACACTTCCAAGACACAGAGGCCCCAACTGTAGAATCTGGGTCCCACATTTTTTCTTGCCGTCTGTGTCTCCACTTCCAAGTGTCTTCCACATTGGCCAACCATGAGTGTTCTTCTGAGCATGTGTTGTCATTGCCCAAATGTACACAATCCAGATGCATGTTGCCATCAACACCAATGCCAAATTCCAAACCATGTCCGGCAATGTCAGACCCCAATATCCGAAGTGCTGTTGGCACCAAATTGGGTACAAATCTATCTGTGTGACGTCGACGAAACACCGAATTTGATCGTTCAAACAAGCCTGCTTGAAACGAGGGTGTGGTCAAATTAAAATAAAGGTCTGTCACAGTTGTTCCTCTGTGGCCATGCAAGGTTCCAAAAGCCCCAGTGCATTCACTATCCACAGTTATTTGCCGGTCGCAAAGAGGAATCTGTGATGACGGCAGCGTTCCCCGTCGCATTGTAACAGGAATATCCTCTCCCAATTCCTGACAATGAATAGGCAGTTTATTGTGAATCCATTCGTAATACCCAGATCCGGGTGTGCACTGCTGAGGGTTGACACAACGCATGTCCACAACACGTTGAGGTGGGTTTGCTTCGTTGATGCGAGTGTTACATCCACACGCAGGATGTGGCACGGACGACGCAGGACCTTCCGCGCCACAAGCCGTCACACCATAGTCTCCAGACCACAAGGGACTCAGCGTGTGTACATTGCCCGTTCTGAGGTCAGTGAAACAGATCCGTTCTCTTGGGTCGTCAGTAATGGTGTCCGACGTCAAATCGTCCAGAAACTTACTGGAAGTTGTAGTGGAAAAAGAAGGAAAGAAACCATGCATGAGCACGTCTGGCTTCACACGCAGTCGCAGTCGATCATTGCTCTGCATCTGCCACCCAATGTCCACTTTCAGATCACTGACACACTGCCGCATTCGCAAATGAGCGTCGTTTTGATGGTCAGTATCCAGTCCCGCAGTGTTGCCACATGCAAACGTTATGTCCGCCAAATAGGCGTTGTAAACTCGTTGTTCCATAGACGATGGATTGACCGGGTTCAATTTCATCATCTGGGCTGTCAACTCATTGGCTTGCTGTAAATTCAAGCTTTTCATTGCAGCAGAGTTGTACACTTCTGTGCGCAGCATGCGTTGAACCAGCCATAAAGCCTCTTCTTGGGTTATGTATTTTCTGGCTACTGTGCCTATCTCAATGGCGGTATCATCAACAGTTGTAAACTCAAACTCGTTCAAGGTGTCCATGCCAACACATTTGGTAGTTGGCACCAGGTACGCTGGTGTTATACGCAGCTTGTCGGTGACACAGGCACACAAGTCTGTAGCTCCTGCACATTCATCAACATCCAGCTCAAAAGGCGGAGGTGGCTCTGAAATGACGTTCAAATGAGTGAACGTGTACATGGGGAAAAAATTGTCAGTGCCTAATACCTCTGTGTCCAGTGTGGTTTCTGTGATTTTGGGGTCATTGCCTGCTTTCAGAGTAGCAATGCTTGCTTGCTCCGGATTGATGGACCCCAGCAACTGCTGATACACTTGTCGATACAGTGAAATAACAACTTGTTGGTTTGGTTGATCATGAATGGTGACTTCAACGCGCTCGTTTTGCGCATTGAACCCTGTTTTGACCCAGCAAGTATCTTTGTGAAACATGTTCAGCTTCATGTCTTCCCTGGCGCAATCAGAGTCACATTTTGCGCAATACGTGTTCGGCAGCATGGTCAACTTGAGAGTATTCAACACACTTTGCATGACAGCGTTGATGTCGTCCAGTAGCAAGTTGTCTAACTCGGATCCCAGATCACCACTGTACTCGAACAGAACGTCTGACAATTGCAGTTTCTCTCTCAAGGACAACTGGGCATTTGGTTTCTTCAGCAAATTGCTACAAGACAGTTCTTCTTGTCGGTACGCAGCGTTGGTCATTCTGTCAAACCAGTCAACCGCAGCACCACCTTCTGTGTCCTTTGCTATCACCACACACTTCCAAAACCAGTGAAAGTCCAATGAAATGACTGCTCGATCATGAAACATATACAGCGACTGACCAGGCAATGGCTCCTCTTCAATGCTCTCCACCGGGTACGGCCGATTGAATGTGGACAAGACAATGTCTTCGGTCTGTTGCATGGCATCGCGCAAAAACGCAGCACACTTGCTTTTGGCAACATAATCGTCAATGTCTGCTATGCCTCGCGTTGTGATTACATCCTTGTTCACATCAATTCCAAACAGACTACTCAACAGTGTGTTGGCAAACCATGTCACATCGACTCTGCTGGATTCTGCGTTGCTGTAAGGTCTGCTGAGTTTTGCGAGATACTGATAAAACAAGTCTATTCCGGTCCGCCCTTGCACTGTGTTAGAAAATGCCAGAGAGCAGTGACTGCGAATGCTGTCAAACATTGCCTGCACGTGGACGTCACTCCACGTCCCATCTCCTGTCTGCAATGTTGTTTTCAAAGGCACGTAAGTTGAACTTTGCGTCAGCACCCCGTCTTGCATAAAACTTGCAAACAACCCCTGTAACAAGGGCATGGTCCACCTGTCCACCACGCAAAAACATTCATTGGGACTGACACAGTCAGAGTCTATACGATACCCCACACCAAAACAAATCCTTGCGTCTTCAATCCAGTATGGTCTCACGTTGCCAGACAACTGCAAAGTTTCCACTTGCAACACTTTGCGTGTCACCTTTTTGCCGTTCACGTAAAAAGGTTGTGCCTGACAGACCTCAAATTGTGAGCATTTCTTGACGGTTTGTGGTAGATATTGTAAAGTGTCTTGCGACACCCCGTTTTCAGAATGGTATCGGTATGGATTGAGCAAGCCTGTCATCAATGTGCTGTCAGGCATATCACAAAAACGCACGACATCGTCTTTGGTGTAAGTGCGAATACCCGAGAAAAACGACACTGAATCACCGTTGGCCTCATTGATGCCCTGCAGTTTATTTGGGTCGCAAAAGTTGAGTGAATGTTGGTATGTTCGATCACACGCGTGTGGTGTAGTAAACAGTGTTTGCTTGTCACGCACAGAAATGTCTTCTGTTAACTCAGGCCACCGTTCCAATGTGTCCGCAGGAACCAGTCTCAAATTATCGACTTTGGGGGATTGATTTGTGATATTTTCGTACATAAACCAATTGCGCAAGTTGCACATGCCATTGGCATGCGCAAAATCAGGTACTTGTTGGCCTTCGCTAATACCATGCATGCTATCTTGACAGTCTGAGCTGTCAACGGCAAACAGTTGAATGTGTTTGTCAGTAAAGTCTCTGTTGTTAATGATGACATACGGCTGCACACAACGACCTTCTGCAGAGCACATTGTTGATGCAGGGCAGTGTTCATGCATGTAACACGTTGAAGCATTGGCACAAATACCATTCTCCTGTACCCCATTTCGAATGGCTGGTTTGAGACAAATCAATCCTGTCACATCATGATTACATTCCACATCCGTTGTACAGGTTAACAATGGCGGGGGAGGACATCCTGTGACTGCTTCGTCTTGATACAATCCATAATCTTCTCTCTCACTGTACCACCGTGGCCATAGTTGATTCAATGAGGCTTGTAAGTCTGCATCGTCGCCATGAGTTCGCAGCCAATCTCGAATCAGACCTACAGAGTGTTTCAAAATCAGGTCGTCGGAAACAATAGCAGTGTCCTCACTGTTGCGAGATGGCGTGCCCACTGTCCGCATAGTATCAACACCTGTGAGACTAGGATACAAAGGCACAGCAGGGTCTGCTTTTGCGTTCTCGTCCCATCGAGTATTGAGATAAAATGGATTCAATTGGTGTCCGTACGCCCCATAGACGGCAGCGTCGCAAACCAAATGTGAGGTGCCATAAGTGGTAGAGTATAGAGTCATGTTTCGAAGACGTGTTTGATCCACCGTCCAGCCTGCCTCCACTCCTTCCTCAAAACTAACATTTTGGTACATCCAGGCATCAAATCCTCTCAAATGAGTCTTTGAGTGATTGCAGGCACTAGTGGGGTGATATCCCACAGGATGTTGCGCTGTGCCGTCAAAGTAATCTGTAAGGTCGTCACAAAACGCGTCTGGACTATTGCCTTCAGTTTGTGCTTGATCGTGATTCACAATGATATCTTGAATGGCTCTGTGTAATTGTTCCGACTCAAACGTGACGGTCCGTAAACGGTCTCTGATCACTTCCAGCGCTGTGTCAATGCTGTCTGTATTTTGATCCACGGTTTCTTCTTCCAATATTTTATTGGGCCAGTGCATGCTATGCAGTTTTACCGCTGCGTTCTGAGAAAACTGTCGCGGGTTAAAAGACAGCGGCGGGCATTCTTTTTGAAACACAGCATTCTCACAGTTACCTGACAGCTCACAGCGACAAGGGTCGTAAAACAATCCATCACACATCACCATGCAGTTCTGTGTGGTGTAAATTAAGCTTGTGCAACCGTGCTGTTGTGCAATTGTGAATGGGCAGTGTGCTGGCGCGGTGTAATTGTCTGGTATCATGTCAAACACTCCACGCAGCTCACATATTCCTATTTGCTGCAACTGAATGTCACAACGCTCTTTCCATTTACTGACACGATTCTGCTGCTCCACCACCTCGTCGTGATCTGGGTTGCCGCCATGAATGTGCCACAGGGCTTTTTCAATGGCATACTCTATGACCCACGTTGAACAATATGCCCCGACAGCAGATGTGTGGATGGTATGCGCCATGGGAAAGAAAACGTCTCGAAAGTATTCTGTCAAGTCGTCCCGCCATACTTGATTTCCGTTAGCTTTGCAGTAAGGCTGTGCAATAGTGTGGTTGTGTGCAAAATTGTAAGGCAGATGGTCTGGATGTCGCTGCAGCAACTTATGCTTCTTCACCCATGTCAGCAAGGAATCGGTTTCCCGGCCCAGTAAACCCAATCGCAGGCCTGCAGGACCCTGCACTCCCAATTCATGCAAGTTTGGTTTGTAGTCGTCCTGCAATTGTTCAAACCATGTTCGATGCTGCTCACTGTCCAATAGACCCCAGGTTACGCTCGGTATCATGTCTGAACAAGTATCAAACCAAGCTGGGTCGTACACTGAAGTTTCTTGAACCACCTGCAGAATCGTGAACAAGTCTTCTCGTGAGCTGTATGTTCCCCGTGCACACAAAACTCGCCACGCCGTCAACAGCGGTTCAGAGACGTTGACATTCCAGCAAGCCGGCACTGCACACACACTACCATTATGCCATCCACAAAAACAGTATTCAGGCACATTGGCCACAAATACAGTGTCATCGAAGGAGTTTGCTCTCACAGTATCATGGGCACGCCCGGCTTCGTACTCCTCTGCATTGTAGTCGGCGTTAGGTATTGTTGCAAACTTTGTGGGATTGACATTCAAATCTTCACACCACACACTGTCCGATGGCAGGTATCGGTGTATGTGCGTCCAATACACCGGAGAATCTTTTCTTGATCGTTCCAATATCTGCTGAATGCCTGCTTCCATACCGTGCAAGAAAGCTGGATTGGCAATGGTAGGATCGTAAATCATGTTTGCGTCAACATGCAACTCACCTGTTCGATCAAACTCCCCCTCTTCATCTACTTTGACAGGCATTGAAAAGAAGGACATGGAAATAAGCTCAGTGCATCGAGCCCACAGCGTCTCCTGAGTGAAATCTGTCATGATTTCGTTGGCGGAATATTCAAATACCGCGTGGGCTTCATCAAACACATACTTGTCCAGCAGCTCTTGCTTTTCAGCAGCCGTAAAACTGACAGGGGCCTCATACACAAAACGGTCATTGGTCCAAATGCCACTTTTCAGTAGATTGCTTTCTGTCAAAGCAGTCAAGGAGAAATTGTTCATGTCTTCTCGAATGTTCCAGATATCACTAAACTTATCTTTTGCTTTGAAATCAATATCCGCCAAATCTTTTGCCGTGCAACATGACATATCCGATACTCTAGTATCAAACACGGGACATGTGCACATGAGGTTTTCGATATTTTCATAAACAAATCGAATGCTGTTCAGTGTATGCTGAAATTGGTTCTGCAGGCCTTCCGTGTACACGTCTTGCACGAACTCTTGTGCTGTGTGCACGATATGCTGTCTGGCGTTTGACCCACCAGACGAATCAGCGTCCACAAAAAAACGTCGAGAGGTAGGGTCGCCGCGATGGTATTGCTGCACAGGTAAAGCGCGACCGCCTGGCAAATCAAACGAAGACTGCATGTCAGCACTGGCATAAGGTCCCAACACCACGCAATCCACCAGTTGGTGTATCAGATCACCTTCCACGCTCCATGAAGTGACTGCAATCTCATCAGGCAGCTCTGGTGGAATCGTCTGTAGTTCTTGCTGGATTTCGAGCAGCAGTTCTTCCAGCATAGATCGTCCATATGTTTGACGCTGTTCATCCGCACCTGTGTTTTTGAAATGATATTCTGCAACTGGTACCTTGTTGGCACTGTTGCCAGTCCACAACATCAATGGGTAAGAGATTTGCGTGTTGTCGTCAACAATCCCAATGTCTCCAGAGAATGATTCACAGCTGTCTATATTCACAAAGTCTGTCGTCACACCATAGGGTTGATACGAAAAATAAGTGTCAATGGACTGTAGGCGCAGTGCCGCAGCTTGTTGTGAATACCAAAGATAATGCTGTGTGCATGTCATCTGACTGGTGTGCAGCCGCAGTGCCGTCGTCAAACAATCCAATGTTTCACTGTCAACAATTTCCCCACTGTAGGTGATCCACTGCGATATTTGTTGCAAACGTTTGCTTGCCTCTGAGTACGCAGTCTCGAGACGTTGAAACTCACCAATGCCACTGGATGCGTGCCATTCATCATGTGTATGTAAGCCCAGTAACAAAGCACCGTCGTCCCATTTTTTTTGTTGGTAGTTAGCTCGACAGCGAGTCACCACTTGCATCACCTCGACTCCTTGTGCCGCCAGATCCGGTAACTGTGGTTTGTATTGCTGACAATTAGTGTCTGCGGTTGACAAACACTGCAAAAACTGGTTATAGTTACCAGAACCACCATGTCTGTCAGTGTGTAAGAGTTGATCTAGTGAATACTTGTTCCAAATTAGCAAATCACTACCGTCAATGTTGGTCAGCAACAACAAACCAGAACACCAAAATGCATGAGATCCGACTCCAGCCATGGCATGCCGTTGTGGAGCCGGGATAGTCATAGCTTTGTCCTCACACGCACAGCGACCTCTTTGTTTCATAGAGGTGACAGGAAGTTTGCAATTGTCCCAGTCAATGACTTGTGCCATATCCATCGCGCCAGTCACAACGCCTATCACCCATGCAATACCTGCGTCTATGCCGTGAATCCACGGTTCAAAAAAGTATGACTTCTTGAGTGATTGCACGTCAGTCAAAATCTGCGAGACAAATGCCCCCACATTGCTGTTTTCCTTTGCATCCAACGCAGCCACGTCGCCGTACTTTGACATGCACATTCCAACCAAGTAATCTGTCAATTCATCTTGTTCGGCCGTGCCACGCAACACCAAGACATCAGATCCTGCTTGTGTTGCAAAACGATTCAAAATCACCAAAAACGAGTCAACTCGACAATCTATTGTCTTGGCCAAGGCAATCGCAACGTACAGCGGCGCCATGAAGATGGAAGACAGAAAATTGGTCAAGGCGGCCACAAACATAATTTGCTTGCCATGTACCCGCACGTCCAAAGCCGCGTCGTTTGCATCGTACGACAGTCCTGGCAAACGCTTATTGTGTATGACACTCAACACACCACCCCCCACCGATGTCAAAATAGAAACCCCCTCCACAATAGTGTCTTTGGCATTGCACATGGTTGACGTGAACACTTCTTGTGGAAAAGTTATTCTGTACTCTTGCCGTCGTTGCTCACTCAATTCAACTGTCACCACAATCATATTGGCAGCAGCCAGCCAACCACCGTGCAGTCCCACCCTTGTCATGTCCAATACGCTGGCAACGTGCTGTCCCATGTTGCATAGAGGCCGACGCAAATTGACTCTGGTTCCCACACACTTACCAACGGCGCAGTTGGCAGCAGCATAACACTTGTTTTGTAAATCCACTTCTGCCGCTGAACGTGCACTACTAGCACACCCACCGCAACTGTCCACACTGCAGTCGATTTGCGTGGTGACAATCTGCTGACGTAACACCCCACCAAGCAGCCGAGATTTGACACTGTTGGTGGATGTGGAAGAACGCTGTAATTCCAAATAAATGTTATGCAGCCAACTCTGTTGTACGGAAACGCGTCCTACGAGAATCAAATTCAAACACTCAACGTCAGGTGTTGAAGTGCATGTCTCCAACGAGCGAGGAGACAAATCTGCAATGAACCGGCGATTTATGGCTGCCCCGCCACTCTCCAACGAAATCAAAGCATACGAGGGGTCTAAATTGATCAAATTGGGCAAGTTGTTGGATATACTGAGTGACACATACGATGTTTCCGTCATGCCAACACTGTAATCGCGGTGCAAGACTGCGGCGTCTGAGTATTCCCCCAACGGAATCCTCAATTGTCTCGTACAGTAGTCATCCAGGCAAACAATTTTGTGTTCCGCGTCGTAATGTCTGTCCAGACATCCTTCATTGTGAAATGGAACTATGCGTGCCGCAAAAGCGTGTTCTTTTGTCACTACATCCTTCAAAAAGTTATCCAGAAAAACCATGTATCGAACGCAGACGATTTGTTCCTGCACATCATTGACATCATCAAGCACCAAACGAGTACCCTGCACATACACCTCCGCGTGATCAATATCTTTCTGACGCTGACCTGGCAAGACCCTGACACTCGTGATACTGTGCAACGCCCGAGAATTGGTCACCTCCATGTCAAAATCTTCAGTTCCAGCAAGAAAAAACCGATCGCCATCTGAGGTGAACACCCATAGATTTTGCACATTGGCGTTGTCTTGTGTGCTCACCAGCAACATTTCATGCCGCCCTTCAAGCACAGTATCGATGGTCATTATGTAAATGTTACTGACCATCTCTGTCCCTTCCCACGTGTCTTGATAAAACGTGTCGGTAGCGTGAAAGCTGCCGTCGGGACCATTGTACTCATACACACTGTCCATGAAATTGTGTGGCATGCAGTAATACGCCAAACCAAGACGTCTCGAGTTGGAATGTACCCCTGCAATCACCACACACCTGTCATCTGGCTGATTTTCTCCACACACAACGCTACATGTGCTTTGGTGCAACTCGGCCATGCCATAGATGGCAAACGGGGGTTGGTCCAAACCTTTCTCAACAACATCGTCGCTGAAAAAACGGCTTTCAACGTCCACATTGCTGCTGAGAGTCTGTGAAGGCAGGGTTGTCATTGCGTTTTTGGCGTTTTCGAATGCCTGATAAGTGTCCAGACACTTGATGCGGCAGTCACTGGTGTGCATACAACTCATGAAGTAATCGGCAGGGTCAGGCAGCAAAGCCAGCACATAAGGAGACGTTTGGTAGTTGGCACAGTTTCCAGCGTCAATGTCAAACACACTGAGCATGTAGTCGAGGCTTGAGCCTATGTGCTCTGTAGCCCGAAACATGTGATTGAAAACTGGGTCGAAAGCTGTGATCAAACGGTTGTTTGCCAAGTCCATTTGCCGATAACAAGTCTGCGTGGTGGCCATACCAGCACTGTTCTGGCCATCCAGTCGCATAACATCCATCGTGAAGGCCTGCAACGCGATGGGTTTGTCTTGTGGCAGACACTGAGATTCTATGAATGTCACCGTTCTGACTTCAGTGGCATGACGACACACACAATCCATGGTGCTGTAGTCCACCAAAAACACCAGCAATGCTTGCAACACGGCACCAAGACTTGCTGGAATGACCAGACACGTTTCTTTGATAGCTTCACCCCACACGTTTCGCCCAACAATTTGACCAAGACCATCACACTGAATACGTATGCTTTCCAGGTAACTACGATGAATTTCAAACTGCATTTCATACAGTGTGAGAGAGAACAACTGAGTGATGGAACTGCTTACGCGTGGTCGCAACAGCATTCTACTGATCAAAACTTTGGCCAAACGAACATTCATGCTCAATGTGCTGGTGCTGGAGCTCAAGATTCTGCGTAATGTGCTCAAAATTCGAATGGAAGTAGGAGGAGTTGCACTACTAGTCATGGGTAAGTGCCTACCCATCAGTGAACTGGCAGATGTCAAAATTTTATCTGTTGGGATTGCTTTCATGGCTGTGTCAAATTGCTTCAACAATGGTGCCATGATTTCATTGAATTGCCTGAGTAGCACGCCAGACAATTGATTTTGAATCACATTCACCTGTGGATGAAACTGCAAGATTTTGGCAGTGCCTATCAGCATGGGCTGCAGGGTTTCATGTCCAGGCTCGTTACGCAGCAGATTGCCCAGCTTGGGCAAGGCTTGTGCTGTCAACATTGCCGCGCGATCCAAACTATTGACAATCTGGTCTACGTCAAAAAACGACGCGCCGTTGGTGTCCAAGATTGAGTGAAACGTCAAACGATTGATTCGCAGCTGGAAAATCTCTGAAAGGTCTGTCCACGCCACAGGCAACACCACGATCAAATCCAAGATGATCTTTAGCAAAGAAAAACCTGCCACTGTCACTTCTGCGGCTGCCATGCCAATGTGCGGCATTTTTCTCATGCTGGGACACAAGGCTCCAAACATATCACTGACTGGAAGGTCAGGTGATCTGAACATACCCAGTGCAGATGCCTGCCAACATGAAAAGTGAGCACCTTCAGACTCTTGTGGTTCCACACAGTCTTGACGATTGGGATGCAAGAAATACGTTTCGTACGCAAAGGGACATCCTTCACACACAGAGTTGGTTCGCCAGTCATAGTGCTGTGGCGCAGCGCGATACGTCGTGATCAAAATGTTGTCAGTATTGAGAAACTCCAAGTCAACCACTTTCTGATTGACCATTTCATGGCATGGAGTGTCTTCATGCATCCAGTTGGGCACCACCATGTAAGACACCAAGGCCGTCTCGTACATTCCTTGAGCGGACGATGCACGCACAGGTCTCAGGGTCCAGACTCGCGCTTTGCCGTAACTGGACGTGATGACAATTTCTCCTGTTCCCGCTCCAGAACACATATCGTATTTTTCACCCAAAACTGACGCGTCTGGATTGACAGCCCAATGAACTCCAAACTCAGATACAGCTGTTGGGGTTTCATCATTGGGCATCAAAGAGTATGCAGTTGGCTTGACAATTTGATTATTCTTGGCGGCTTCGCTGTGGCAAGCCGCGTCGTCTTGCGTTGAGCACGCATCTACCAGCAACATATCGACAGTCTTTTCATTACTCATGAGTGTCAACTGTTCTCCTTGCACTGAGAACAGTCCTTGACTTTCGTCCCACAATCGATTAATGATGACGTTTCCTTCAGCATCTTCCACCAGCATGATATCCCCAGCCATCACAAACGGTTGCTGTTGCATGCGTACTGTGGGATACATTGGTTTCTGCTGCAAGAATGTTGAGGTGTTGAGAGATGTTTGCGCAATTGACATGAAACTTTCGGTGTTATAGTCTGGGACACATGTTTGCGAACACGCCGGGGCATCCTTCACACCAAACTGTTCATTGTTGGTCAACCCCATGGCTGCAGTGGTCAAACACAGTGTTTGCTGAGGTGTGATAGCACAATCAAACTGGCGGACATCCAAATATTCATCCCACCGCCGAGCATTGTATAACGTAATGTTTTGACCGGCTTGGCCTGCCACATGTAGCCCCATACACCAGGGAAAGCAGTTGTCAGCATTTGAAATACACGCTAGACTAGTGCCGTCGCCACAATGTGGTTGGACGTAGATAGCGGCATCAGTTTGAAATGTTTGTGATCGTTGCATACCAGACGTGCCCATGGTGTTAAAGGGGTCCAAATAGTCACCATCCATGTCCTGGTACCCCCTGGACATACGTTTCTTTGAAAACCTGAGTGACGAAATTTTGATTTTTGTGTTAGAACAAGACATATGTTGAACTGCAGTGGGAGGGGCAAAGTTTATTGCGTGTATGGTAGAGGTATTGTACTCCGTCATGTTGCTTTCATGCACTGTATAAGGAACACTGGCACACATAATCTGCATAATCAATTTGCCAGTGTAATCTGTTGTATCATAACATCGACATCCCAACATGCCCGAGCGAGCGTCACCATCATCGTCCACATCCCCCACCTCACCATGCTGCACTGCCGCCACACCCAACTTGACATCGACATGAAAAGGCCAGTTGCCTATAGCCATTTCTGTGTTCAGAGTGTCAGTTGTTGAGTGATACTCTGTCGACACACCGTCTGTAATAGCAAACAGCTTGTCTGTCATGCCGACAATTTTCAAGTCCGCACTTGGCACACCAAACAACCCACTGGCACGATCAAAACTAACACGCATACGTTCCGAAGGCACACACGTATTTTTGACAGCCCCAGTGATAGCCTGCTCAGCCAGTGCCAAAGCCACATTCAACCAGTTATCCACGGCATTGCCAGCCGCTTTGATCATGTTCACGGCCAATGCGTACTGCACACTGAAGTCTGGAACACACATCATGTCCTTTTCCATTCTGGTTAACAGTGTATTCGTTTTGCCATACTGACAACGTTGATATGTCATTACTGGCATCACCACAATCATGTGCAGAAGTGAGTTGATCAGACAATGAATTGTCTTGTACACATTGAAGTCCAGGAGCGGAAACAAAACCAGTTCAACCATCACACCTGCAGGACCACAACTGTTCATAAACATTTGCTTTACTGTCAGCACTGACTTGCGACAGTAAATTCCTGGCGTCATGAGGTCAAACTGATAGTGATGAACGTTGGCATAGCACTGAGCTTGTGGCGGTAAAAATACGACCGTGTTATTGTTTGCAGCAATGGATGTGTCAGTTACACATGACAAAAGATTGCTGCAAAATGTATGAAACGACATGATGAGGGCAGTCACAACCATAGTCAGATTTTCTATAAGCTGTGGAAATTCGTCAATATTGAGTCGACTGAAAGGCACTACAACATACAGCAACAACTGAGTGATCGCATAGACCATTGCGTTGTACACGGGTATAGTGTACTTGAACAGTAAATTGGGCAGCTGCAGCAGTTTCAAATACAAATCCAACGTCTGCCCAATGCCTGCATTGTACGTTGTGATATATCCAACGAAGAACTTCACAGAGTGTTGACCGAGCATGAACATCAGGCAGCAAATGATCACAATGGAAACGTACAGAGTGAGATTTCGAAACACAATGTCTAGCATACCCACCACCAGTTGGACTGGCAGAGTCACGTAAAAAATGATAGAACTGACACAAGAGCCAAGAACTGTGTTGTCTGCCAGTTTCTTGCTTCCCGTTCTTTGACTGCCCACAAATAGTACCAGTAATCGGTATAAAATTCGCTCCATGATTAATATTGCTTGTAGCATAACCACAAGCAACAATAACCACATTGCATTGATTCAACACATTGGTATATACACACTATAGTCTGTATTGAAAACTTACAAAAACACTCACAACAACCGCTGCGCCCGTCGCATCAGCACCCAAGACTTGACCTTGTCAGTGTCAGATACATTTTGCTTGGACAAAGGCAACGCAGGGGCAAGCAGTTTTGATGGTCGTCGTCTTGACTTGAAGGCAAGTTTTGCGGTCTTGCTTGAGGTATCTGCCAAAAGTCGCCGACGAGACTGCGGGGACTCTTTGCTGATCGACCAAGCAAAACTGATCAAAGCTTTGTCTTGCAAGCCTATGGGCGATTGATCGTTCCATGCATACACCGGAAAAATGTAGTAGATTTGTGTTTTGGACCTGCAATCAGCGTAAGATGCTGTACATGAGTTGATCAAGGCTTCAGTGTTGCTCAAAAATGTGTTAGCTTCCACTTGGTTTTGAGCAAAAACGTTATCTTGCAGCCACTGTGCGTCTTCCGCTGAGTTTGTGACCCGACGGACAAAGAAACTGATTGGACTGGACACTGGTCTCGAAATCGGGCCAGACAGACCCCAGTCATGTGTCGTCAGACACTTTGCGGAGGCAGCATAGTTGTTATGCGATTCCATGGGACAGTTTTGTAACAGCTGCGTGTCCAACTGAATTGTGGAACGCCCGCTGCCAGTTCCCACCAGTGCATTGTTGATTGTGTCCGGCAACAGCGTTGGGTCCAATGTATGCGAGATGTAAAGCTCGTCCAGGTTGACACTTTCATCTGGAAAGCTCTGGAAATAAGTATATGCCGTGGTATCTTTTGGCTTCAACACCAGCGTCAACAAAGCTTCTGGCAGACCCATTGCTGTGTCACTGGAATTTTGCACGGTGTAAACACCAGAAATAGGCTGCGCAACCAATGCATGTCCTTTGTACAAACTGACGTCCACATGCTGACTTGGATCAAAGGTTTCTGACTGTGCTGTGCTGCACACCTCTTGCGGTGATGTATGCGTCTGAAAGTTGAGTGACGACAGCAAGTCTTGACCCGTGTTCTTGTTTTGTAATGTCAGCAATGTATTGATTTTGAAATCACTTCCTGCTCGTGCCGGCAATGGTATCGCATACGATATGTAAACCAAGTTTTGCCCGTCTGACGAAGATGTTCCCAACACATGAGCGGTACACAGTGCCCGTTCGTAGATACATTTTTTGTTCTCCAGACTGTCCAATTTTGTCTGCATTTCAGCACATTCCTCACTTGTGACCATACCGTCGTTGAGACTCGTGCTCACATTTTGTAAGGTGAACAACTCGTCTATCACGTATTCAATAGTGGCCACGCGAATGCTGGAATCTGACTGAACTTGTTCCGTCCAGAACGATACATGTCGAGCCAAAGCATACGCGTTTGACCGCGAGATTGCCACCTGCTCAAAACTATTCTCGATCAAATTGAATCGATCAAAAATGATCACATTGTTGCCAACTCCATGGAACAGCATGCCAATCCCAAACGTCCACTGCGTTTGTACACCAAGAGTAGGGTGATCGTGTTGTGTTCTTTCAGCCAACGCTGACTGACCATCGCGAATACGTTGGTGTGGTATTTGAATTGTCACAGTTTGTAGCATACTGGTGGTCTCTCCATTCACACTAGATACAATAGCCGTGTCACCGGTTTCTGCAAACACAAGATAATCACTGTCTTCCAAATTCAAAGCCTGTGGTACTGTGTAATGCGTTTGCAGGTATTGCAAACATGCGCTGGTTTCAACTCCTGCTTGAAGACATTCATTATTGACATCGCCAGTTACCACCCCTCCTTGCTTCGTCATGTACAGAACACGATGAAACTGATTCAATGATCCTGGATCCATTCTCATAGTTTTGTACTCAAAAGTCCACAAATTGGCGTCTCTGTCAAACTGTACATCGTGTAGCATAGCCCACGTCGGAACAGTGAGCACAGGGGCCACAAAGTACGGATCATCAGAATCCACTACCCTACTCATGGTGGCCTCAATTGCCCCGAGTGTGGTTCGCATGCCATTGTGTACGTTTTGCACATCTGCATCGATTGCTGCAGTCAATAAGTCCATCTCCTGTTGCGACTGGGATTGCACTGTGACCAACATTTCTTCTGCAAACACCGTGCAACACATGAGCAACAAGCACACACACACTGCTCGCATTGTGCATCAAGACTGTCATCTTATATGCATGCTCAAAACTTTTTGACTGCGTTTATTGCCATAGACATACAGCATGCTCATTTTGAAAGTGCATGTGCTGCTGTGCCGCCCGCAGTCCCAGCCACACCAATCTGTGCTTGGAACAGTTGCTGGCCAGAACACTGTCGGTTTGTAACAAGCGGTCTGCTTCCTCGCCCATAAGCATCAAATCTTGTTCGTCCATTCCAACCTCATTGGCACATACACGCAGATCAAACCACTGTCCATTCACCATTCCTTCAGTCCACTCCATGACAACCACTTGTTTTCGCAATTTGCGCGCCAAAAGTAATAAACCCAAAAACACAAATTGAGTGTGCTCAACATGTCGCCGATGACGCCGGCAAACGGCACATCAGGACGCCGCGCACACGTCTCTCGCGAAACGCAAAATCTTGTGCTCAGTTGGCGTCAACGACATCCCCATGCACCACTGAAGGCACTTGCTGAGGTCAAAGATTGTTGCAATCTCCCAGAACCCCTCGCAAAGATCAAACGATGGTTGCGCAATCTGGCATACCGCCAAACGGAATCTTACAAACAAAAGCAGCCGACGTACATCGCAAAGACTCGTGCAGAACGACAGGCACAAAAACAGATGCCCGTAGACATTTCCTCCGATAACGCAAACGGTGCAATGATTGCTGGCTTGCAGTATCACACCGTGGATGGGTTTTTGCATGAGTTTGAGGATGAACACATGTTGTTGGCCGGCATGAGACACGAAGCAATGTTGTTGCCATCCTTCTTGAGCTCCATTGCGTGATGCATCAATGCGTAGTCAATCATGACTTTGCTCATATCGATCGTGTGTGCCAAAATGGTCACTCGGCGGCAGTGAATGCAATACATAGCCTCAGACGACGCTGGGTGAGTCCTGGCATGCTCACTTAACTCACGCCACACATCTGACGGAGTGCGATGGCCAAACACCATCACAAAAGCCGCTGAAAGCTCAGGCAAACCATCACGCGCACACAGGCAAGCCGCACACGTGGATGGCATTTGAATGATTTTGTGTATTGATCACAAACTCAAACAGGAATAAAATATAAGATCCCGGTTCACCTTTGTCCATGCGGTTTTGGATGGTTATTGTGACATTGCTCATCCTGGCTTCAACTTGTTGTGCCAATAATGTCACAGTTGACTGTTGCGCAGTATGGCAGGCCTTTGTCAATCATATTCAATCTGCAACAGATACCAACCCAACCTCTTGTGATGCCGAGACTGTATGTTCCAGTTCTCGCGTGATGACCTTGGTGCATACATCAAATGCATTCCATCCCAACATCATGACTGTGCAAAACAACAAAGTGAAAATTGCGTTGAACCCTGGTGATCTGACCGATTTGCTGGTCTTGAGCATGTTGGGACGTCTTGTCACAAAACAAGATAAAGCTATAGCAGAAGAAAGTTACGCACACTACGTTTACAACGAACTGCATAACAGACTGCAACCAGTTTACTCAAACTGTACATTTGAAAAAGAAATGTATGTCACATTGTTGTGTGTGACAGTAATTGTTTTGGTGGTTTTATTGGTCTCTCAACTTGACACCAATGAAACTTCAACGCCAGAACCGGCACCAACAGCAACCTTGTCAAACACACAACAAATGTCGTTCAAGATACCTCTTTCAACATCGTCGATGAGGTATCGTCCCGTTTCAACTCATTGAACAAACTTTGCTCTAGAGTCATGCCAGCAAACTCAGTGCTGAAAATTCTTCGCATTTGGTCCAAGACTTCCGGAACTGATGGTAACAAAGCTTGGTTGAGTGTGTGCTCTGAAGCTAAAACGTTGGCAAGATAACTTTGCACTTGCGTGACATCCACCATTGCCATTTTCAAACATCGACTTTTTTTGCCTGCTGCCGATGCTCTCTTGGACGCTGACCCAGATTGCATTGACTGCTCACACACATACGTTTAATATTATAAAGACAGTCGCCACACAATCACGTCAAACTTACCTGAGCACGCATGGCGGTGCGAAGTTTTTCTCGCAGCAAACGCCTGGGTATTCGGAGTTTTTGTGTGCCATCTTCCAAAAATTCGACATTAACAAAGTCTTTGGTAAGCCGTATGTGCCTGAAAATAACTTTTTCCAAACGCAAGTTGAGAGCATAAAACTTTTGGTTTACACAAATGGACGCAATTTGTGATTGCAAGTCGCCACTGTTTGGTTGTAACCACCAAATGTAGGACTCGTTTTTTTCCATAATAGACATAATCGTGGCCAGTTGAAATGGCTGTGTGCTTTCGTACGGTACGCCCGCCTTGATGATCTTGAACTGATTGATGTTCAGAGTTTTCATCAAATGTTTTGCGATCCCTAGACACACTGTTCCAATCACTTTAAGTTTTTTACAAGTGCCAGAATCGGCTTGTATATTAGAGTATGCACATCGCATCAAAATGCACTGTGCATGGGTTCATTGCCTGCTGATGTGCTGTGTAATTACACTCAGTCACGCAAGTATTGTTGGAAGCAAACATGGAGTCTACAACGCAGACAGTATCGATTTTTTGCACGATTGCCCTGTCACATGTGACGCACAATACGAAACGTTTCAACAAAATCAGACCTATTCGGTGGTTGTTCACGCTGAAATACCAGAGGGAATTCGTGGTACGTACGACGCTCAATTTTGGCAGAACAGCATAACTTGGCAGACCACGCGATGTGTTCAGTGTGCTGACATATTGGCTATTGATGGCACTGTGCTGCCTCGACACGCGTACACTCTGAACAGCGACTGTGAACCCACTTGTGTGTTTCCCTATCAACATTATCCTGAGTATAACCACACATGTGTGCTTTGTGATGCCACTCCGCCCATTGGTCATTACCTCGCCGGGCCCACTTGCACTCAATTCAAACCTTGTGTGTCTCAAAAACAAGGTCCACATTGGCATTTTGTGTCTGGAGGTGTCTTGGACGACCCGCATAGTTGCACAGAACATTGCACCAATGACACTTTTGCAGACGTGACAACAGTCAATGGAGTGGTGGTGGAGCAGTGCTTGCCACATACCATGCCAGTGTGCACAGACACTCAGTTCCTGGTGTCTGGAACACACAGCAACGACGCTTATTGTGAGGACTGTCAATTTGAGTGTGAAGGATTTTTTATGACACAGGTTTGCGTACCCGGGTCGGGTCCACAAATGCAATGTGAAAAGTGTGAAAAGAATCACGGTGAGCTGCAATTTGGTGAGTTGTGGACAGGACACCAATGCGTCAAGAAATGTATTAGTGGCTGGGTTCGCAACACCGTGACTGGCCATTGTGAAATTTGCGATCACGTTTGTGCACCCGGCACGGAGTTCAAAACAGATCGACAGAACTGCACTGATTGTGCTGCATGTTCCAACTCCAGACCACACTCAGTTTACGTAGTGGGTTGTGAGTGGCAGTGTATGGATTATTATGCATACGATCAGGCCACAGATCAATGTGTCAGTGTAGTACAAGCCGTGCCTGCTATGCTACCCTCTGTGTCCTGGTTTTCTCTACGATGTGAACCTTGGCAACACCTGACAGCATCTGGTTGCCAAGACTGTGCGTTGACAGTCACGGTGCCGTCTACTGGCCAAGGCGAACGTTGGAATTGGACTGCGTCGCGCACATCGTGCTCATGGGCTTGTTTGCCAGGGTTTTACTCTTACACTATAGGAAAAACCCAACGATGTTACACTTGGGAAGAGTACTTGGTGCAAATCGGCACAGTATCCAACAGCAACAGCACGCTGGAGGCCCTGCAAACTGGAACAATCACATTCAACAGTAGACGTCGAACCACGATTCCTATGCTGTCTGAATGGCAGTTGTTACTCATAGCCCTGTTATTAATTTTTACCGCCATATACGCTTTTTCATAAACTACTCAAATCCAGGGTCACATACACACGCGGCACTACTAACGGCAGCTTCATATGTTGTGTTCTGTCCAGTACTACAGTCAAAACACAGATTGCTTTTGAAGTTGGGTTGATAGCTTCCTCGCGCACACGGCCAACAGACTTGATTCACTGCAAAATATCCCGGTTTGCAAGGAACACACGCATATGACGCTGTACATACCTGCAACAGATTGTATGTGCTTTGCTGTGCATCAGTTAGGTTTGCGTAATATGCATCCAATTCACTGACACTTCGCAGCAACATTTCGCCTTCTTCACACAGCGCTGTTGTGTCAATAATTTCTGCAAAGCAATCCAAACACGCGCTTTTTCCCTGCTCAGGTTGATATGTTCCTCTGGCACATGCTTCACAAGTGGATTGACCAGATGTGGAAAAGTAATGCTGAGGACAGTCCACACAGTCGCCATTCACCTCACGTGTACCAGCATGACAGTCTTCTCTGTTGCACAACTCAGGATTGTCACTCTGCCATGGCAAGAATTTTGTTCCTGCCACCGCGTCACAGGCTGAGCATACATACCGAGGTTCTGGCATCAATGATAGGCATGACTGTGACGCATAATGCCCCGTGGCACAAGACAGTTCGGTAATGTTTCCACACTTGGGTTCGCATGATGTTGCTGTCTGATCATACCCACTATTGCACGCAAAAGAGCAGTCCATCAGGTTCACGTGATATCCATTGTCAATATCTGTACATGGAATTAACGTGTTGGGCCTGGTAGACGACGACAACTGTGTGGAAGCAATCACATCAGATGATTGCAAACAACCCCAATTCTCCACAAATGAGTATCGTATCATCTGCGTCGAGCCATATACAGACGCTATGTACGGGCCCTCTTTGTCGTATTCCACTGCGGTGATACATTCTGTGAGATCAAATGACGATCCATCAAATGACATGGGCGGGCAATCGGCAGTGGAAGTGGTAATGGTTGCGTTGTCACAGCGATACTCACCTGTAACACGCAAGTGTACAAAGTCTGGCGAGCACGCGTGTAACACAATGCCGGCAGGTATACGAGCATACTGTACACTGTGATAATTGTACACTGTATCTTGCGCCAACTCATATTCACCGTCAAACCACAAGGCGGCATGACTGCGATGTATCCAAGTATCACGAGGAACAGTTTGTCCACGGCTGTTGATTTCTGCACAAACATCAATGGCAACGCAGTTGCTTTCTCGCAGAGCATCAGGAAACACCCCTGTACTGACAAGAGCAGCATAATCACTATTCAGGCCTGCACAAATCACTAGAGGATAGGTATTAGTCCCAAACATGGCCGTCCCACCCATGACCGTATGTATGACACACAGAAATGTCAAGCATCGCATTGAAATATTGATCACGCATCCGTAAATACTTTAAGTTGTCAAGACTAGCCGACTTGTCGTATTAAAGTTTGTGTTTTGAATATGTCAATGAACTTATGTTGGTACCTTACTATTTTGCTTTGCGTTACTCTATGGACACAAGGAGACTGCTGGTATTATTCTCCATTCAAACCTGGAATAGGCGACAGAGCAAAGTGTCTCATAGATTATGAAAATTATTACAGCATGATTATCATGGATATCGCTCCGTCGTCTTCTACCTCATCAGAATTGATGTACAAAGTTCGCAGTCCAGATTATTACTCTTGGCAATATTGGGTAAAGTATGAAAGATGTGAGTGTGAAGACGAGTATTGCACTGGCAACCCGGTCTATGCATCACCAAGCCATCATTTTCCAAGATGTGAGTTGTCAAACCAGGCATTGGCCAAAGTCGCATACAACAGCGAAGGCACCTACACTGCGTTTGTGACGTCTTCACAACAGTGTGCTTTGCTTGATTACGCAGGACTATGGAACGCAGACCAAAGATGCGCAGACGAATGCGACTATGCCGGTCATTGTGAAAAACAAAGATGTGTGCACATCAAACACACCTGGAAATGGTTTGGATTGTGGCGGGCTCCAGTTCCTGAGTGTATCCAAGAAGAAACAGTAAGCTATTGTGGCACTGGAGTTTGCTGCCGTTGGATGAACTATGCAAACGGTATGGACTGGCAGTCGCATTCTTATGATGATTGTGCTCAAAACAGAATCGGAGGTAACCACCATCACAGATGTGTGCCTCGTTTGCTGCCAGAGGCGTTGCAATGTTTTTGTGCAGCTATATCAGATGGATATTATCAACATAATGACATCAGGCGTGCGTGTGCACCATGTTCTCCAGGGTATGGCAGACATGGTTGTGCAAACGACAATGCGGGAAGGTGTGAAAAATGCGCTGAAGGCACATTCAATACTGATGGAGTGGGACCATGTAAATCATGTTCATCAACTGACAATACGGTGTACAATGATTGTAAGGGCAAACTGGGGCATCAGCTTGTTAATTGTGGCGGTGACAACGCAGGCCAATGTGAACCATGTCCTGTTGGCACATTCAAGGATAAAGCAGGAGACACATGTACGTCATGCTCTGACGAATTTGTGCAAAATTGTCAAGCAACAGCATGTCTTGACAAGACCACACACACGAAGCAGATCAACAATGCACAGAACGTCGAAGACGAGTGTCATGTACTGACGGGTTGCGGCTTTGACAGGACAGGCACATGTGAATGTAACAAGGGGTATTTCACATTGGAATCAGTGGCCAGCCCACTCAACCCTTGTGAAATGTGCAGCGACGGCAAGTACAACCCTAAAGTGTCAACTGAGACTGAGTGTAATTATTGTGGCCACTTACCACCTCTGCACAGCAATTTACCCAGAACGTCGTTTGATGACTGCAACTGCGACAATACACAGAATTTCATCGACCAACGAGATGAGCAAACTTTGACCTTGGAATGCGTACGCTGTGCAGAATATGAGAAGCCTCTTGGCAGCAAACCATTCAAACTTAAAGGCACAAACAAGTGTGAGTCTTGCCCAGCCAACTTTTTTTTTGACTTGAATGACCCCCATCAACCAAATCAAAACTGTTCTGAAATTCCCATCATGAAAATTAAATGCTACAATGTTGGGGAATCAAACTACAAATATTGGGCTATCGAACCTTCTCGTGACAGTTACAGAATTGTGCAGTCGTTCATTTCCGAGGTGCCCGACAACTATTATCTCGACGAATCTTACGAAGTACAGCGTTGTGTTGATTTGTGCGGTGATGAGTACAAGTATGCTGCAGGATGTGGCGGAATCCAAGACAACACTATTTGGATTTACGACCACACAACGCAATCCAATGTCAAAAAAAAATTGATCACATACATGCCTGCCGACAGTCGCGACGTTGACTGTGATGAGTCCAAAGAAATACAGCGTGAGGGAAATTGTGAACCATGCACTGCCTGTGGGCTGAATCAGTACAATTCTGGTTGCAAGCCAGGGCCAGGAAGCTGTGAAACCTGCAAAAGTTCCAGTGATTGTGGAACGAATTATTATTTGGAACATGAGCGGGACCTTGGCTGTGATGATGCAGAAGCTGTCACAGATTATGAGTGTGTGTTGTGCAAGCAGGTCCTGCAACTTGGCGGTTTTTGGATCATGCAAGCATGTGGCAACAATGAGTTCACGCGGTGGAAGGATGACCAAACCTTGAATGACACACCAACACCTATGACATGTTCGCCAGCATCTACTGAAGCCTCTTGTGATGTGTTTCACAGCAGCATGCAACAGTCGCCTGGTGAGCAACTGCCTTACTGTCCACCAGGATGGTTTGTGATCAAAAGTTGTTTTGATGCCCACAACGAGTGGAACGCAAATTGTTGTCAGCGGTGTGAAAACATCTTGTTGTCACCGGACCGCAAAAAGAACCCTGACTGGCACACTTGCACTGGATGGGAAGATTGGGATTCACAGCACACCGTATCGCGATGCGAAGATAATTATTACTCAAACGGTGATAGTTGTAAACTATGCGAAATGTGCACCGGAACATGAAGCATCTTTCACGTGAATATAATAAAAGTGTATATATTCGAGTAGAAACACGACCTAAAATGAGACTTCTTCTTTGCATACTTATCATGCTCAGTGCTGTAAGAGCAGAGCATTTGATCTGTGAAATTTGTCCAGAGAACACATGGTGTCATAATGATGCTTATTACCAATGCCCGGCTCATTCAACCTCCAACGTCGGCTCTGACAACATTACCTTTTGCATGTGTAATGACGGATATCATCAAGCAAGCAACCATTCTTGTTTGCCTTGTGAACAAGACCATTTCTGCCAAAATGAATTACAGTATACCTGTCCAGAAAATACTACCAGTCCCATGTACTCGACTTCGCTGACAGCGTGTGTGTGTGCTCAAGGCTATGGCGGTGAAACCTGCACAATATGTCCCAAGGGTACTTACAAAAGTTTGACTTCAAATGACGAATGTGTGCAATGTGAAAGTGGAAAATATGGTTTGGTGAACGGGGCCACTGATGCCAGTGCGTGTTTGTCCTGTCCTGATCATAGCACTTCTGCGGCCGGATCTGACAGTCAAGACGACTGTGAATGTGTCAATGGATACGAATCTTATGCAAACGAATGTATTCCAAACTGTTTGGAACACAGCACTCGCTTGATTCCTGGGGGTAACTGTTTATGCAACGCAGGCTTTACAGGCAATAATGGAATTGCTCCTCTCTACACAGCTTCATGTCAACCATGCTTGCCTGGATTTTTCAAACAATCAATGGGCAGTGCTGAATGCCAGCCTTGTCTTAACAACACCTACAGCGACGAATCGAATAGTTCGTCATGTCACAATTGTACGCAAAATGCAATCAGCGAACCTCAATCCAGCAGTGCTTTGCAGTGCTTATGCACAGCCGGATACCAACTGCACAATGGCATATGTGAACCATGTGGCATTGGGACTGCCAAAGCAACAGACAGTAATCAAAACTGCGAATCTTGTGAGCCCGGATTCTACGCCTTGCATGGTGCAACAGACTGCACCGCCTGCCCTGTTGGCACCTTTCAATTTTCCACAGGTCAAAGTTTCTGTCACCAGTGCACTGATCACAGTGTCAGTTCCAATCTGAGTCATGGTTGTCTCTGTCTGCCTGGATATGAACCATCGTGTGCCGACTGCAACCCGCTCACTGACTCTGGCACGCTGACTGTTGAGGCCTCATGCACAGCGTGTCAATTAGGCAGTTACAACGTGGAAGGAAACAATACTGACTGTCAAAGTTGCGGTATAGGCAAGACAACCTTGCAGTCTGGCGCGCATGATTCCCAGCTTTGCAGCATTTGTTTTGGATACACACAGGAAACAGACTTGGGCCTGATTTGTGTGCAATGTCCACCAAATTCTGGAGCACTGGCGGGGTCCACCTCATTATCAAATTGTCAGTGCGATGCCGGGTTTACAGGAGCCAATGGTAATTGCACAGCATGTGAAATTGGATACCAAAAACTATCTTCCGGACCTGCACCTTGCATTGCTTGTCCCGACGGATACATTGGCCACCAAGAAGGTGGTTGTGTCATCTGCCCGGCCGACTCTTACAGAACATCACTTACCACTTGTCAAAGCTGCGGCGACCTCAAAACTTCATCGGCTGGCAGCAACACCGTGCACGACTGCAAATGTGTACAGAATCATGAACCGGTAGGCAATGTCTGTGAACATTGTCCAGCAGGTTACGTCAAACCTCTTGTCGGCAACACAGCGTGCGTTGAATGCGGGATGAATACGTATGAACTGAACGAGGCATGTGAGCCATGTCCACCAAACAGCACGTCCTCTGCTGCCAGTTTTTCATTACAGCATTGCGTCTGCACTGCGGGACATTTTGGAGACAATGGCACATCATGTCTGCCGTGCCAAGCAGGAACGTTTAAACCAAGCACAGGCTCAATGCCGTGTATGGTTTGTCCCACTAACACATATTACCAGGGAAACCCCCCCTACATTCTCAATACTTGCGTGGGTTGTCCTGACAACTCGACTTCTGTCGAGGGTAGCTTTACCTTGGATCACTGTGTTTGTCAACCTGGGTTTGTCAGAGAAAACAACGCCTGCAGACTGTGTACTGCAGGCAGCTACTGCCCATCGCAATTTACTGAACTTTCGTGTAATGTTGGTGGTTATTCTCTTCCTGGCAGTTATGAAGCAAGTTCATGTATCTGTGTGGCGGGTTATCATGGCTCTGCTGACAACTGTTCTCTTTGCCCTGTCAACTCGTTCTGTTCTGGCAACGGGGAAATGGAGCTGTGCCCAGGCAATAGCACCACCCTGTCTCTAGGTGGGAAAACCAACATCACTGCGTGTGTTTGTGACAATGGTTTTTACGAAGATGACAATCTGTGCGTGGAATGTAGCAAAGATCATTACTGCTACTCTGATCAAAAAGTAACCTGTCCCGCGAATTCATCCTCTCTCAAATCACAAGGCACAATCGCACAGTGTGTTTGCGACGAGTATTTTCATCAAGACGCGTCTGTGGAAACGCACTGTGTCTTGTGTGGTCCTCATTTGGTGTGCCATGGCAGTGCGGATGGTTTCAGTGCAGGTTTGATCGAAATTTGCGCTGATAACAGTTCAAACGTCAATCAGCAATGCCTTTGTCAGCAAGGCATGTACTGTGGCTCTGGCAGCTTTGCCAATCTGAGTTGTTCTGGCAGTGATCTGGTTTGCTCAACATGCCCAAATGGTTACTACTGCAAAGAGAACAGAATGTTTGCCTGTGGACCCAATTCCACAGCCCCCCTCAATAGTTTCGATGCCAGTCAATGTGTCTGCAAGCCAGGATATTACAAAACAGACGAGGGACAATGTCTGATCTGTCCTGTTGGATCTTACTGTCAAGATGAACAGTTGATTGCATGCACTACTCACGATTCTAATTTGACCACTCTATTGCCCGGCAGCAACGACCGGGATGATTGTCTCTGTCACCGTGGACTCTTTCGGCTCAACAACACCGACAAATGCAAACTATGCCCCGCCAACGTGTATTGTCCATACGAGAGTGTTGTCAACTTACCTAACGTTGTGCCATGCCAAACCAATGAATTTACTTATGATCGAGGGGCATACACCGATACCCAATGTATTTGCATGGCAGGGTTTTATTTGGACGATCACTCTACAGCCATGAAGTGTCTGCCTTGCAGTGAGGGACAACGGTGTTCGTCAGGTGAGGTGGTGGAGGAATTTTGCCATCTCAAAAACCGAACAGCCACTGCCGACCACACCGCGTGTGTGTGTATGGAAGGGTTTTTCCAAAACTCACACTATGACTGTGAGCCTTGTGCACCTGGTTATATCAAAGATGTCATTGGCAATCAACCTTGTGCTTTATGCCCCGCCGACACAATTTCTTTGAACAGTACAACATGCACACAATGTCCTTTGCTGTCAACCTCCACTCATGATCGAGTCTCATGTGTGTGCCAAACGCCTTATGTCATGGAATCCAACCAGTGCACATTGTGTTTGGAAAACGAGTATTATCACCAGCAGCAGTGTCATGCATGTCCTGCGCACTCCGGCACCCAGAATTCTTCTGGAAAGGAAGGCCTTACCACTTGCATATGCGATCCCGGCTATCATTTCATCAGTGACCACTGCGAACCTTGCCCTGCTGGTACTTTTGAGTCAGCAGGCATCTGTCAGTCGTGTGGGAATGGTGCGTTCAGTGCCAATGGCAGTGACAGTATCAACGATTGTTTCTGTAATGCCACACTCTGTCAGCAGATGGTATGGAATCAAGATTGCTCGGGACAATGCGAAGTGTCACCAACACCTTGCAGCATGTGTGCCAAAGGTCACTTCAAACCAACTGTTTCCGACATTGGCAATCAAGATCCATGCACCAAATGTCCACTGGCCGAGTATCAAGATCAAGAAGGTCAAATCACATGTATCAGCTGTCATGAAACCCGCACGACTGCACTGACTGCCTCTCTTGATGTCAATGCCTGCATATGCAAAGCAGGGTTTGATGAGAGCAGCACAGACGCCAGTTTGACTTGTCATGAATGTGAACATGGTCACTTTAAAACCGACCACGGTGATTATTCGTGTCAGGCCTGTGCTATTGGTAAATTTGCCAATATTAGCGCGGCCACCATGTGCCACAATTGCTGGCAAGAAAGTGATACCCAAGGCGCCAACACCACCATTGCCAGCGGCAGTGTATCTGTGCAAATGTGTGTGTGTGATCACGGCTTTTTTCAAAGTGACAACGTTTGTGCGTTGTGTGAGCCTGGGTCTTACAAAGACTTCAAAGGTATGAACGCGTGCGAATTGTGTGGAGTTGACGACACACAGCACACTTTTGGCGAGGACCAGTATGGTGCGGTGGACCAAGCACACTGTCAAAATTGTCCTCAACACTCTGGACAATTAGAAAGCAAAGTCACACACAATGCACTCATGGATGGTTTATCTGATTGTTTATGTTTTCCAGGACACAGCAATTGGTCGGTGACTGGCTGTCAGGCATGTCCTGAGTATCAGTTCAAGGTCGGCTTCAACAATGATCAGTGCGAGTTTTGTGCCGATGGTCATTATTTTATGGCAAGTAACGAAGCCTGTGAGGTGTGCTTATTGCTAGACGCTGACAACAGCAGTCGTCGGCACACACTGCAAGCCGTGAATGTTTTGGATGATGAGCTGCGATGGGGCACACAAGAAGAAGACTGTGTTTGCGATTTGGGATACATTCGTAGCTTTGACACTTGTTACCCATGTGATGTTGGTCACTTTCGCGGTGTAATCACCAGTCTCATTTGTTCCCCATGCCCTGAGGACACATTCCAAGATTTGACAGGATCCACTGAGTGTCAACAATGTCCGTCAAACTCACACACGTTGAACATTTCCAGTGCCGACATCAGCAGTTGTCACTGTGACGCTGGATATCAGTTAGTGTCCAACGCCACTTACCACGCATGTGAGCCATGCGAGCCTGGCACATATGCAAACCGCAGCAGCAATGTTTGCACGCAATGTCCAGAAAACACATACTCTTTGAGCGGCGCCGCGCAGTGCACGCCATGTGGCGTGAACGAAATATCTCCTGTTGGGTCACCAGACGAGACTCACTGTGTCTGCATGCCTGGATTTGGTTCCACACTAGACCAAAGTCATCTTTGTATCGAGTGTACAGAAGACTCGTACAGCGCAGGCGGAACCAGTGAATCTCAACGGCCATTGTGCACGCCATGTCCTGGCAACAAAACGGCGCCATCACAAAGCTCTGATCCAGAACATTGTGTATGCCTTCCTGGGCACGAAGACACAGGATCTGATCCGTTGGCGGCTTGCACTCCATGCCGCAATGGGCAGTATAGTCTGGGAGGCAGTAACATTGCATGTCGACTTTGTGGATTTGGAACTGTCACTGAGCCTGAACTGGCGGCAATCTCCTTTGATCAATGTGCGTGTTCTGCAGACTTGGGTCTTTTGGAACAAAATTGATTAATATTTTTTTGGTAAAGTACTTGAATCCAATCAAAAAATTGTCTGTATTATCAATGGGCACTTTGACTCATTCCTTTCCCAGACAAACGCTACACAATCTTGTGCACGGGTGCAAAATATGGTACTCGGTGTTGTCTGAAAGAAATATACAACCTTTGCGAGGGTTGTGTGAGGTCGAACTGAAAAGTCATGCAATCCCAAATGATAATGCCACGCTCATATTTTATTGTCCCGAAGGTGAAATTGTCAAAACAGCCAAAGCCATCGTCACCTGGTGTCAAGCCAATTCTGGATCTGCAACAATATTTCAAAAGCTACAACAACACAAACCACACTCAAAACGTGTTTTGTTCTTTGACCCGCAAAAACAATTTGATCTGACCAAAGATAAAATTCAACGTCTCTGCATTGAACCGTACAAACACATAGTATCGTCATATTGGGCGGGTGATAAACGCTCTGGAATTACCGCAATCAATCACGACCACACAAGTGTGCACGGTGGTAGTGATGATCCCATGGTATGTGCAGGGGTGCAGGTGCTGTCACAAAAGCAAGGTACCAAACGAAAACGATCATTGAGTCCCAGCAAAACAACTGATTCTTCGACTCAGAACACAACCTCGGAAAGCAAAAGCCCCAAAGAGAGTCGTTCGGATCACGCAGCACCGCCTGCAAATGACACTGGAGATCAATGCCAAACTCAAGACCCTGTCATGAACAATGGGGATCAAAAACCTGTGCAAACTGACAGTTCCAACGACAGTCAAGAACATCATGCCAAGAATGAGGACAAACTACCAACAAGCCACCACACGTACAAACCAGGTAAACCGCCAAAGGGTCCAGGTGTCTACGTTTTGCAATTAAGCAATGGCAAATACTACGTGGGAAAGTCAGAAAACGTCGAGAAAAGAATCAAAGAGCACACAGCACAGAGCTCTTGGAGTTCAGAATGGGTCAAGGCCAATTTGACGCCTGGATCAGAACCAGTGTACTTGATTCCACAGACACACAATGAAGCCTTGTGGGCGTGGGAGTGCAGGGAGACATTGCACGCCATGCTCACTTTTGGTTTTGAAAATGTCCGTGGGTATCATTGGTGTCAGAAAACACTTGGGTACGCAGATTGGAGAAGCATTCAAAGAGAAATTTGCGAACAGGAAAACCTGTGTCACAAATGTGGACGCAAAGTCGACCACACCAGCAACCCTAGGCACTGCGTTGGAGTCAAAAAATGCCCAAATTCCGGTAACAAAATGAATTGGATCAAAGAACTCAACAACTTGATGACTATGAGCAATTCTGAATACGCATGCAGCATGACGGATTTGGCTCTTCAATATCCAGCCAAATGTTAGTTTTTTTTCAACATTGTGCTTGTGTATGTTCTATGAATAAATTTGACCTCATCAAATGACTATTGACTCCGGTTGGAACAAAATAATCAAAACTGCAGTGCCCACTGCGTTCAGAGATCAACTAGCAGATGACGTGATGCCCAGCACTGTTTTCATCGATGGCCAAATAAAACTCATGTGCAGCAGTAGTATTCAGTTATGGACAGTCTTTTTCAAAGTTCAGTTTCTTGCCACCATTGAACAGGCGTTCAAGACAGGAGCCACGACTGTGGTGTTGGGGTTTGACGACTACTCCGCAGTACCTGAGGCCAAAAACATGACACAGCTCAAACGTTCACGACACGTGCCCGCAATGGTGTTCAACGAGACGGATGAGCTGCCGCCAATAATGCCTACAGATTGGGCATCGGCAATGCGCAATCGAACATTCAAAGTCAAGGTCATCAAGATGATCATCATGAACATACAAAATCATTACAGTCAAGACGACTCGTTGTCAAAGACAAAAAAGACTATAATTGTTGACTTCGTTGGTCCACCGCACATTATTGGTTATCCAGTTGAGCTGCCTGACTTGTCCGGCAAAAGGGGAGAGTGTGACATCAAGGCATTTGCTTGGATGTGTTACGGTCCTCTTTTAATTTTCAGTACTGATGGTGATTTTGTGGCCATTTCACTAGTGCAGCTAGAACGCGTCATTGCTGCAACTAGAAGCCGACATCACGTCTTTCTTTTGCGCATGAAAACCAAAGTGGAAAATGTCGGCAAGCATTCTCGCGATGGACCTGTCAAACGTGAGTACGAGTACGTGGACATGCTGGCAATCTTGAACTGGGTCAACACCCAAATGTCCTCTCTGTCGCCCAACATCAGTCCAGCCAAGAGTTTTGCTGCGTTGGTGGCAGTTACAGGGTGTGACTTTGCCATGAATCTGCCCAGTATCGGACCTAGCAAACTTTGGGCAGCACGTGATGACTTTATCAACTTGGATTTGACAACGCCTGAAGGTCTTTTCATGGCACTAACGCGAGTGTATTACAAGCTATACCACAAGAAAATCCAAGTTATATCCAACATATCTAGCTCTCAGCATGATTTCGACAGCATCACGCAATTGTACGCCCAAGTAGCTGCGTCAATCAAAAGTAGTACCAAAATCAGTCAGGTGGTGCAGTCTCGAACATGGCAGTGGCCTCGTATGCAAGCCCACGTGCGCAACGCGCACTGGACTCTGCAATACTGGACAGATTTGCAACACTATCCTGATCCTGTCACAGGAGCCTTCGGGTTTCTGCGACAAGGTAAGCATGTCACTTTTGAGGGTGATGTCTGAATGAAATCAGTATTAAAGACAACATGAAAAAGAGTGCAGATATGTCGTGCATGAAAATAACTGGGCATGTAGTCATATTTTCAATGCTCGTTTGTAGCAACTTCTTTCTGTTGTTAAACAGAGGCAAAGACGACTGGCCCATTGCTGACAACATCGTCACGCACAGCGTCAGACCTTTCGATGCGTACAACCACGTGTACAAAATTTTTGCAGACGACGAGGGCTCTTTTGTGAATATGCTGTACAGCAAAGAGGCTCATCTTAACACATGGGGAAACAATCGCGGCCTGACCGACATCCAGATGCTGCAGTACAGCATTGGATGTTATCCAGAGTTGTTACTTCAGACAGACCAGACTGACGTGACTTATCAGCTCAAATCAGACCATGGTGACACAGGAAACGTTGATGCAAGCACTGCTGCCGGTGCAACTACTATCAATATGAAGGGTCCGATGCTTCGAGTGGTCGCAAATGAAGACTTTGTTGTCATCAACGATGAATGGATGAAAGTCACCGGTATCGACAATGCAGCCACTCCTCCAACTCTGACCGTTCAACGTGCCACGGCGCCAACTGGTTTCAAGAGCGTGGCAGCGGCTACACTGAGTGAAAATGCCAAGATTGAGCGGTATGCGCCAGAGTATGGCATGCTTTATCCCTACGCCATCCAGTCTCTGCAGGGTACAGATAACCCCCCGACCAATGGCCGTATTTCAGGAACTGATGACAATGGTCTTGACCTGCATACTCGCAAAAGCTTCAAGGAAACCCCGATGTCTTTGTGCAAGTGTCTGTCTGACGTAGACAAGATTCTCAACCTTCACAATGCAGCAGCAGATCCAGCAAATTGGCGCAAAACAAATGTTGAGGCCAACACCAAGACCACATCCAGCAGCAGCAAAGGTGTGCATTCTGATACTAGGGAGACAGATGCAGGCCTTAGGTTCAGTGCCGATTTGGCAGACACCAGGCAGAAGAATTTCAAGATTCGCGCTGTCGATAGTTGTGTGGCCAATTACGTGGGGGAGTATACACAGAGTTATGATGGAGTGTTGGATGCCAGGCATCTGATTGATTTTGCACAGTTTTTGCTGACCTTGGGTGCAATCACAATCATGGTGTCGTCTATGTACGTGTTCCAGGGCACATCGCTGAAATCCGTTGATGATCTGTTTGACCCAGAAAAAGACCCAACAGATATTCAGTCGTACGAGACCTTGTATGTTGCTTTTTGGCATTTGGCTACATTTGCTTTTGGTGTTACTGGCTTTATTCTAAATATGGTCTGGGATCCTCACTTCGACGTGTGCAAAGGTGATGATGCGAAATGTAACACTCAAGCTGAGCTCCTGAACAACCGTGGCGGACCACTTTCATGGCCAGATCCTCTTACCATCAGCAGGGTGTATCACACCACTACTGGCATTGTGTTTTTGGTTGTGGCACTTCTTGCTGCGGGACGTTTGTTTGCCATCTACTTCTCTCAGACTGGAGGCGCATGGGCCAAGATTATCGACAACAAAGTGACTCGTCGCATTTGCATTGACCTTCCTTACATCACTGGATACGCTGCCATGGGCATGGGATTACTGGCACAATCAGGAGTGCAAGACACCATTAGTCTGGTGTTCACATTTGCACTGCTCTTTGTCGTGGGGTTTTTACAGCATGTGTCCAATGTCAGCAAACTCATGTATGATGCTCTTTGTCGCCACACCTCTTCAGAGACCATGAAGAAACTATTTGAAAACGATGCGTCAGCTGAATATACAAATGTAAGGAAGACTTTGCAGTTTTTCGGCTGGACTCGTCTGTTTGTGTTTATGACCGTGCTCTTGGCCAGCGTGTCGTTTCTCACCATGACAAGAGAGGTTATTGAAGCCAATGTAGTACAGTCCTTTATGAATGGACAGCTGTTTTACTTTATTCTTGCGTTTTTCTGGTCCAATGTTGGATATGACATTGCCCGGGAACTGGTGCCGTTTCAGTTTGAAAAGGTGCACATGGACTTTTCAAAGCTTGTTGTCACTCTCATTTATCTGACCTATTTCAACTTTAACTTGTTCTGGCTTCATAACGCTGCTGCTCACAGCAGTGAGTTCAATTACTCTTTGCACAACATGTATGAAATGTAATTTGTTCACATTTTAAAATACACACTCAAAAGCCCAAAGTTTTTGTTCTGTGTGAGACACTGCAATGTGTGTTCAGTTATGTTTACTTGCACGTCAGTAGCGGGCCGTGCGTGCAAATCTCGCAACAAAGCTTTGTGGTCTTGTAATACTGACCGGCGTAGGTCAAAATGCGACACATGGGAGTCAAAACAAAGCAATTCAGAAACAGGAAGGTGTTTGCGCAGCTGCTTGTGAGGGTTGACAATGCACTTGACTCCCTGCAACATGAAAGTCTGTGTCGCACAAAGTTTACCAACCTGTGGTTTGCCATGCTGACGACTGTCACAGCACCAGGCGGACAGAATCAAGTCATTTCCAGCCTTGGTGTGGTACTGCACAGTCATTGCTGGTAGTTGGGTTGTGAGGGTTTGATTATCATGTTCAATGGCCAAAAACCCCACTTGCAACCGATGCGTGCAAGACGCGTCAATTTGGTCAACCTTCAAATACAAATCATCATCCAAACGCACGCGCGTTGACTTTGACTGCCAGTTGTGCGAAACATTACTCATGGACGTGATGAAGTCTTTCCATTCGTCGTTGTAGACAGAATCCATGTCACAATTACTCTTGCATATTGCACGTAACATGTGCCCACCGTACTCTTTTTTTTCTTTCACATTGAACTGGTGCTCTGCATGCACTTGTTTGTCCCATAACAACGTGTGGTCAGAAGACAAGAGTCGCGTTCGAAACACCAGTCTGTGCATTGCGACGTATAGACTGTTTTGTTATATACACTTGAATTTAGACTTTGTCTGACGGAGGGTGTAGTAACACGCGCTTTTCCTTCATTTCTTCTGACAGACTACCGTCGTCGTCAACCGCACATGGTTTCTGTTCCCGTAGCCACACATCATACTTTTGCTTGTCCACAATTTTGCCACGTAAAAAGTACGCTGTAGTGATGTGATTGACAATCAAATCAGACACCAATCGCACAATCGTAAAATCAATTTGAGTCAGAGCCACAAAGAGACCAACGATACTAATTACCACAGAATAACAGGTGAAGACCTGTATGATCATCAAACAAGTTAACTTGGAATATGGTATGTATAAAGTTTTGTGGTCCTGCACAGTGTTGGTAATGAACGGCACCACGCTATCTCCCGCAAATGCGTTCACGCCACAACTGATGAATGTGTATAAACACACTGCCCACCATTTGGCCCACGAGTCCAATACAACCCCAAATAATTTTGTGTGATTATTGGGTCCAAATTGCAGAAACGGCGAGTGATCTACGTACATTATCCAAAAGAACACAGCACATGTCGCTACTGTCCACAGCAGCAGAAACAGAGTCAGTACTCGCCTGTCGTTAAAAAGTTGTTCGCACATGTTTTGAGACACAAGATGCACCTTATAGACTAAATTACCAAATGACTCACGATTTACTCATTTGAAATCAATAGCCGACACCACATTACTAGGCGCCTTGATGGGATTGGATGAAGAGGATGCAAACAATCGGTATAATGCACTTGGTGACAACTTGTGTGTGGGCGTGCTAGGTTCCAAAAGACCAGCTGCTATCAGAATGTCAGCACACAATTTGCTGCAAAATGTACCGTTGCCATTGTATGGCAACGATGGCAGTAAGGCCATGGACATGGCCATTGTACTGAAAGCAGTTTCTTTTGACACTTCTTTGTCTGCAAACTCTCGAGCAGACCGCAGCTGTGTGTTGTTGCATGACACGGGTACAGAAGTGTACATGCTGGCATCGAAAGTTCGAGTTTTCATCAACACTTTGCTGCCCATGTAGATTGCACAGGCTTGCTGATCTGGAAATTGCAATTCACAGTGGCAAAAGGGACCGTCTATTTTGGCCACAACATGGTTTAGCATACCTTCTTTGTCACCCGATGGGTCGTAAAACCACAAACGCATGATGGGCATTTATTCACAACTACACTTGACTTAAATCTAAATCGAACTGCGATCAGAGATCTGTCAGCAGATCAGATGCCTTCATTACACTCTTGCCAGTAGTTCCCATGGCTTGACGATGTTTCGTCATCAAGGCCTGGGATTCAACTGGCTGACCAGTCAGTTCACGCAGTTTCTTGGTGTGACTATGCATACCAGTGACTGTCTTGTTCAGAACCTCCGTGTGATTGTGTAGTCCGGTCACCGTGTGCTGCAAGACTTCTGTGTGATTTTCCATGCCTTCTTTCAATTGGCGCAAGTGATAAGTATGGTTGTCCATACCCACCGCCATGTGCTTCATTTGTTCCTCCACGGCCACCAGACGAGTGTTGAGGGGTTGTTTGGTGTTGGGGGTCCAAGATGACGAGAACTCAGAGCCCGTATTGCTGTCACCTTTTTTATCATCGTCATCATCTGTAGACGTACTGGTATCCTTTTCACCGTGCGCGTTGTAAGCTGCCCACCCTGCTTTCGCAGCGGCGGCTTGCTTTTTGACCCAATCAGTCATTTTACCTTTCTCCATGATCAGATCCTGGTACTGTTTCTCCAAGATCCTCTCAGCCCCAGCCTTGAACATGACCTTACGATTGATGTCAGCTCCCACCCACTCTTGAAACGTGGGCAGCCGACCGTTATTACTCAGTGATTTGAACTCAGTATGCAACTTCATCACATCCGGATCCGCTGCCTGGGCGTTGGTCCGCCTAGTAATTTGTCGTGCAAACTGTGCGGCGGCCTCTTCGGCCGTCATGGGCTCGTTTCGTCGTGGATTTGACAACGCTTTAGTCTCCACAATGAGTTGTGCTGGAGTGTCAGCTGGGCCCACAGGAGGGGTCACTGCTCCACTGACAGGCAGACTGATTCCCTGTTTGTAATCTACTAATCCTGAATTGCTGAAAAACGGAGTGTCATCTGTTGTGGCCAGTTTTAGTGGTGCAAGAGTAGTTACCACACTTTCTGGTGCTCGCATCCTGTGAGTGGCAAACGACATCTGTCCAACTTTGTTGCAGTGTTATATATGCAATTCAGTATGCTCCACTGGGGCTTATTCTTCTATTAGATTTCTCTGTGAAAATATGAACAAAAATCGCCACGCCACCACAAATATTGCCATCAGGCAATACGTGCTGAATCTGTACATTGTGCGTGAAAAAATGAGCTTTAAATATTTGACGATAAGCCATTCACAATGTCAACGTGTACATGACTTCTTGCTCATGAGCCGTATCAGAGCTTTTTTGCCACCCCCATCGTTCCAATAGGTCTACTTGCCATTCTGGTATCAAAGTGTTCAGTCTCATATCAACTCGATCTGTGGGGTTGAGTTCTGACTTCAAACACTCAAACATACTCGTGGCATATTTTTTTCGACGTTGATGCGGCAAAACACAGAAATGATCTAGAATCAACTTCTGCTTTGCATCTGTCTTCTGCAACCGCACCAATATGACCCCAACGTATGTAGCATTGGCCTGACAAATGATGCCATATTCGTACTCGGTCAAAGACACGGGGTCCATTGCTGTACACGAACTTTGGTTAATCAAACTAACCAGTTTGATTTTATTGGTGGGTGGCAATGCGTTCACCAACACTTTGTAAACGTACATGTGACGAACCCTAACTCTTTTTGTATATATAGATCACAGCTTTTTTGGATTTAACACAGCACGTTGTGCCATCAATGCGTCTGAGACTAATACTGTTATGGAGTCTTTGCGTCGCAGTGACCAGCCACCAATACATCACTGAATTCAAATTGTCAAACCCACCCAGCACAAGCAAAGAGGTCGTCAAGCAGCAAGTATTTGATGCTCTCACCAGTCTCACAACAGGTGGAAATTTGCACGTGGACAACATTACTGTGTCCACATCTTGACCCAAGACCAAAGATATAAGACGCCAAGAATTGCTATCATATGCAAATTTTCGTTAAAACTCTCACAGGCAAAACAATCACGTTGGAAGTTGAGTCAACGGACACTATTGACATGATAAAAAGCAAAATCCAAGATAAGGAGGGTATTCCCCCTGATCAACAACGTCTTATCTTTGCCGGAAAACAACTTGAAGACGGCCGCACTTTGGCAGACTACAACATACAGAAAGAGTCTACTTTGCATTTGGTGCTGAGGTTGAGAGGTGGTGTCGGCTTAAGTGCCCGTCGGGTTTCTGCGTGGCGAAAACTTCGGTTTGGCAGTGTAAAAGAAATGAACTACAAGAAATACAAACGAGTGGTTCTACAGGGTGTAAGCAAACAACATCAAGACTTGAAAGTACACATGTCGGAAAAAGATCTGGACGCTCAAATTCGACTGCTTACAGGCACCTCTCGACCCATGGATCCTCGAGAAATTAGAGTAATCATACAAACAAGCGATGCTAAAACACCAGTGTGTATCATGCTATTTGAGGAAATAGTCATACAAATTCCACTAGACGAGCCCTTTCAACAACACTACAAAGTTCAAGCAGTGCGTGCAAAAAGTGAGGATGGGTTAGGAGTCATGAATCGATGTGATTGCAGAATTTCTTGTTTGTGATTGTATTCAAAGAAATTCAAACAGTGTCCACGTACACGCGCACCAAAAGACCATTGGACAGTCGTATTTTGACTGTCCTGTCCTTTGATGCCAGCACCTTGCTCCATGTGTGCTTATCGCGATCCAGTATTTCCAAAACTTCTGTGGCATGAATGTCCAGTGCGTCATACCCATTGAAGTGGATTGTAAAGCGTTTGCCAGTGTAGCTGGCACAGCGATGCTGTTGAAACCACAAAAACTGCTGATCTTTACTCATCTTGTAAAAATCTTGTAATGGGTTCATTTGCAACTGATGCACGTACTTGCTTGCATGCCATGCACTTCGGGCAGTGCACCATCCATCATACCGACATCGGCACTTATTTCTTGCCGGGTTTCCCATTGATACTCGGCGTTCTTCACGTTGACCCCCTTAAATATCAATTTTTATTCTTGATGGTGGCCCACCAGCAACACGATCAACATGGTGGTCGATGCCACCACCGTCACTACCACTCGCAGAGCCAAAATATAGCCTGCGGTACTGACACCCATGGCCATGAAATGGCCAGCCACAACCAAAAACACACAAAATGCATGCGTGGCAGCCAACGCCACACACACAGTGCTATTTGTACTCACTGTGTTGTTCCAGAAAGGAATCATTACACTGAGTAAGTACGCAGACACCAGAGTTCCGACCCAGTGATCCATAATGTTATCTCGCGGAAAACGAGCACTGGCCACAAAAAACACCATGCCCACCGTGATGGCATGTACAGTGTAATACAACTGCCAAAAAGAGGTTCCACTTGCGCTGCCCAAGACAAACACCAAATTCATACACCAGATCTCGACAAAATATGTCAAATCATAGTAAAACACAGACTCATGTTCACTGGCAGTGTAAATCCCTTCATCCCACAAAGTGTCCTGATTCAGCTCGCCCATGCTAGTCAATTTCACCCAACACAGCGTTGAAATGGATACCATGCACGCAAAGGGAATGGCCACCATGACAAAATCAACCACACTGCAACTGCTCTGTGTCGCGTCCAGATCAATTTTTGCCATAGTAGCAAACGCAGTCGTGTTCACTGCCACATCACACAGCATGACTGTGGACGCAGTGCCATCGTTTCGGGCGTTGTGCAAAACATTGGCCATACAGAGTAGCAAAGGTTGTACAAAGCAATACACAGCCAACGTCTGTCGCAAACACGTGTTGCATATTTGATGTGCGTTGTAACCAATGCACTCTGGACCACAGCACGAGCAGTGGTCCAACATTTGACACACTGTCTGCAACAGTTCTACAAAATTACGCGCAAACCAGATGAACAGCATGAACAACACTATCAAAACAATGTAATTATTGTCAAAGTCCACCTTCATTCTATTCTCCTCATACACACACTTAAATCATACACTATAGACTGGAACTCAAATGTTTCCATTTTGACCCATGAAAAGCCGTTTGATTTGTTGTTTGTCCGCAGGGGTCAGCATTTCTGCCTCCACCAGGGCTTTGATGTCCGCGGCAGAATGTACCTCCAAACGCGTCTGTGGACTCAAAGTCACACTCACATCTGCATACTCGATTTGAAAGCTTGCACAATATGCAATTCTGGATACGTGCTCCATGAACTGACATGTTGACAAAACATTCAAATACTGATGTCGACTCATCTGTTCACCAGAAGACGTGGTGTTGGACCCCCCTATTTCACTCAATCTTGGCACATCAAAAAAGGAGTATACAGACGTGGTGAAGTCGTCTATGAGCGTCTGCAGCTCACGCCCTGCCTCTATTGTGGTGAGTTCCTGCACATTCATATTTGGTGGCAAACAGTGAAATTTGGCCTCCTTGCCACCTTCTTTTGCCGCAAACTGATCTTGCAGCCAGCTAATGGTTGCGTCATTCACTGTGTTCAACTTTTGGTTGTCACGAGATCGCATGCGCATGATGCCGGTAGGGCCGTGTCCATGTTGTCCTGTCAAAGTATACCGTCGCATTTCATCTAACAATTGTATGCCAGAGGTAGTTTGATCTTTCAAATCCACTGTTTCTGTAATGGCGACGTGTTTTTCAGCATTCCACTGGTTACACTCTGTCAGCATGTGAAACGTGCTCTCTAACCGTTTAAATTTCACAAGCAAGTTGTGCAGCGGTGAATGCACTGCGTTGTCTGTCACTTGGTACACAACAGGGTCTCGATAGTTGACGATGTGAATTTCCGACGCTGATATTGGACCATGTAACACGTGGATTGAATATCGGCATACACAGTTGCCATTTTCCAATTTGCGTCTTTTGTAATGTGCGTTGTTGATGTCTACTGACCACGTGAAACTCCCCAGTGGCATTGCAAAAGGCACGGGGATGCCATTTGGCCGCCGCACATAAAAAGCTACAAACCCACATACAAAACTCTGTTGCATCGCATGTCGCAAAAATGACCTGTAGTGCTGAACCAGCGGTAACATCAAGTTTGGTTCAAGTCTGCGACCCTTTTCACGAAAAATGACGTCGTTCGCTAACACAGCGTTCATCAGTCGTTTGAAACATGCTTGCACGTTGGGCTCGTTGGTCATGAAAGAACACAATTGATCCAAAGTCAGTTGATCCATTTGTTTTACCACTGGCATTTTCCGTCTCCAAACTTCAATTTTATATGGTTATGCCGCATAATTGACAATAGTTGAAACACATACGCTCAAGTGATTGATATATTAGAATAATCAAGGCGAAAACAAGCATGACAACTGGCTTTGACGTTTGTCTACACAACAAGCATCTGAACATGTTAGTGGTCAACAACAAAAATGGCCCTGACAAGGACACTCCAGCAGAGCAAGACAAAATCAAACCTGCAGCTGCTCAAAATTACCGCGTCTCTGTCATGGCCATTTGTAGCTCATACTACAAACCTGTCTTGGTAGTTGCGCATGCTGTTTTGTTGTGTGCGCATCTGTATGCATTGGAACTTGGCACCATGGTTCATTACACAGCGTTGATCATGACACCCTGCGTCTCTATCATGAATCCTCATGTTGTGTATCAAGTGCAAGCGTTGATATTGCACTTGGCGGCGGTGTATGCCATTACCTTTGAAAATTCACAGGAATCAATATCTCTTTCTATGTACGCAGCAGCGTTGATTGTGCTGGCAATCCAAAGTTACTTCAAAAAAAGACATTCGATGTGTCAAACGTACATAACCATGGCCGCTGGCGCGGGTGTGCTGTCTACCATAGCCATGCAGCAAATACCAGGCTTTGAACATCTTCACGTGCCATTGGATTTGAGTGCGCTGTGTATCATGATATTGGTGTTTATTTGCAACGAGGTGCTATGATTATGCCCTACTGTGAATAAAATGCAGCAAGTTTTTGATGTGATCACTCCGAGAGTGTTCACTAGAATTTGGTTGCTCAAGTCGAAAATTAATCAGACGTAAGTAGTTGTTCATGTTGTACGCTGCGCGTTGATGGATCTGCATGTCCACTTCTTTGCCATCCACACCAGCTTTGCGTAACAATTTCAGCAAGTGTTTGCTAGTTTCCATTGGCTTTGTCTTGTTGGTCAGCAAACCAACAATTAACATATCAAAAAAAAATCAAGTCACTTTTGTACGTGGGAATCCCAGCGTGAATGACAGCACAGTGTCATCACAAAAACGCTGTGCACCCACCATAGCTGCCAATTTCTGTTGTTGGGTTAACTCATTCTTTTCACAAGAGCCCAAAGGCGTCAATCGTCTCACCTTGACCAAAGCAAGATCAGAAAACATGGGTAACTCAGTACGCCACTCTTGCGGTGGTGTCAACTGACAGCCCAAAGTACTCAAATACCTGGTTTGTTCTTCCAGTCCAGGAAACGCGCCTGGAACAAATGAATTGGTCAAGATGTTGACAATCTTTTGCTCGACAGGCCACGGATCTGACAGAAACGTGCCAACTTTCACTGTGCCTTCAACGAAACCTTTCTCACTGGGCAGCGCATAACAATTTTTGATCGTCATCGGTTTATTTGCATCACACGCCACAGGAATGCCATCCAGAGCAAAATGACCTTGCACAAACGTTGGCGCCCAGTTTTCAACACTGCCGTCCGGCACTTTGTTGAGTGGAATGCCCACTGCCGTGTGCCCATAGTTGGTTTCAATAAAATTTGCTTGGTACGCAGGCAGCAATGTGTCTGCGCTCAATCGCGTCTGCGTCACATTTTGCATGGAAGTGACAGGCTTCATTTCTCCCGAATTGAGTTTCATAGACAGTGAAAACGACACTGGCTCTTGCAGTGCCTGGTTGATTTTTTGGTCAATTTTGATTCTTTGCACTGAAGATGTAGGCTCAACCACCAATATTTCGTCGTGTTTTCTCAATCTGGTAGTCATGTGTGAGGGAATTTGTATGTCTTGACCAAGATTGCAGCGTGGAATGATCTGGTGTAATTGAGTGCTAACATCGGATGGCAACTCGCTGACATTCTTTGCAACTTCTTCAGTTTTGTTGCTCTTGGTGACGTATGCATGTCCACCAAGAATTCCATTACCCAGGCTATTCACCAATGTGTTGGTGGTGTCTTGAGCTGACAGACCGGAAGGCAATTTGAACGATTTGGCCGGGGTTTGCATGTTGGGAGCCGCTGCCAAACCACATGCAAATTTGTAGTTCTTCTTTGACGCTGCCTCGCCTGTTTTGACAATCATTTCACTCAAATCTCTCACAAACTCATCGGAAGGATTTGAAACGTAGAGTCCTGTTGATAATGCAACTTTCAAATGTGTGAACAATGGAGGCATGGCTCCATCGCAATTGGTTTGTGTCAGACCACAGTTGGTTTGTGTCAGAGCACGCCATTGCTTGTCTTGTTCTGCATACACCATGGCTGTGTTGGTTGACAGTGCATGACCGTATGCTCCATCTTCGCAATCCCTGGGTTGCTCAGCTCCACATGATATGGAGATACCCACATTCAGTTTGTCAGTCAAGACATTTTGACTGATTACTTTTTGGTCCATTGTGGTCACTGGAGGGTTCATCCGCAACTTTTGCATGTGTCTGTTATTGATTTCAATAGTAGATTTGGTGGGCAAACCGTACACCTGATGCTGTTCACCCGCAGTGCCACGAATCAAAGACCATCTTGCCAGCATGGTGTCCGGACTTTTGGAGGAAGATTTTAACTCCACTCCTGTTTCGAAATTGGTATCAAAGGTATACATATTTTTGCCCGCCTGATTGTAATTCAATGCTGTCAAGATCTCCTCACACTTCACATCCATTGGCTTATTGGAATGTTTCCATTCAGGATAATATTGAATCATTGTCGTCAACATGGGATGCAACCAGTACTCTGGCATAAATCTGGTCATGGTGGTGAGAATCATCTCGATTTGTTCAGGCGTGTTGTTGGTCTGCAATGGCGAGTGGGCATTGGGTAGTCTCATGGGCATTTGCTGTAAAACACGTTGCGTTTCCTCATTCATCATTGACAGCTTTGTAGTGTCCCGAATATTATTACAAGCATCCCACAGCGCACTGACGTGTTCCAAGTCAATCTGCTTGTCAGAAATCTGCTGAATTACACCCTGTGTATATGGACTGAGTGATGCATCAGTGCATGTGATCTTCAGGGTGAGACTCGTGTTAGAATTGGATAGTTGCGGCTTGCTGGTATATTGACCGTCCTCAAACAATTGATGCACTTTCAATGGAAACATTGCAAATTCCACTAGATTGGGTGGCGCGAACTCATCATTCAATTTCTTGACAAGTTCTGGTTTTTGTCCTTCCACATCTAACTGAATCAGCACACCCACGTGTGGCTGGTCGTCCACAATCAAGTTCTGAGACTCCAACACACATTGTGTCCCAAGGGGCATCACTTGAGTTGCTTGATACTTTTGCTGTTTTGTTTTGCCAGCAAACGAAAACTGCACCCGCAAGTTGCCTGTAACGGGCATAACACCCATGGGCGTTTGCTGATACACTTGCAAAACCAATTTTGGTGTTTGCAACACAGAAGTCCCCGTCACTGGCACCCAGGAGTTGTCGATGCCTGTGTGTGCTGGTTGCTTGGCCCAATCCAAAGCACAAGAGGACATTGTCATACCAGCAGAAAGTGTTATATATCGACATCTGCCTCACTATGGGACGCGTCTTCTGACACCACAAAAGTTAATCGTTTCACCACCACTGTCCCATCCACATACTCTAGACGATAACCGTCCAGCAACGAGGCGGTAAAACACTGCCAATGCCCTGAGTTCAGACACCTGAGACACTGATTGCGAAACGTCACGTAACTGGCTGTGTTCAATGCATGGCAACTGGCCTTGGGGTCTGTACGAAACAGATGTCTCAGATACAACTCCACATCAGTCAAATGCTGCATACTTTGTAATGGCATAATCTGTACCACTTGCTCCCGGTACAACATTGCCTCTGAATAGTTTTCTGATAAATACACCAGTAAAAAAAACTAACGTTCTTGTGTCGTGACAAAACTGCAATGTGAATCCTTATTCTTTATTTAAGTATATTTGTTTTCACAGGCACTGACCTCATCTTGCACTAGATCAGCTTTCTGTCAGCTTACTTTACACTGCTTGCCCATGCTTGCCCACACACAACACCAAATTTTGACATGTCTGAGCAGATGACGACTCGTCGCCAAGGTACGTTGTGCTTCGTGGACAACACTGCCAAACAGTGTGAGGGTTCGATTCCTTCAAAGCATTAAAGACGTCTACTTAGCATACACTCTCACACATCACACATGACAGCCATGAACATCGACACCAGTTTGACCCCAGTCACGTCCACCCCCATTTATCAAATTCAGGTGTACACTGACTTGTTTCGTTGCATCAATCGACAAGCCCCGTTTGTGCTGGTTTTGAAACACCACGATGCACAAGACCTGGCCTGTATTCTGGACACCAGTCTTGTGCAGTGTGCCATTCACTACGCCAATGTGGAAGAATTGCCTGCGTTGGCACTCATATTTGACGCATATTGTCTTCCTGAGGTGTTGGCGTTTGACTCTCACGGACGACTTCAGACTCGCGCACATCTCAACACGTCACAGTTTGGCGCCACGCAGATCAACGCAGAGTGGGTCAACAAAGCTTATGCCATCGCTGTGAATGGACGGTCTCATCTGCACTCATGAAAATATATAAGACCTGCACGCCAATAAGGCGCGCGAGAAACAATGCCGCGCAAACGATCGGACCCAGAGTCCGGCAAGGGGAAAGAAGCTCAGGAGGCAAGTCGCCCAAAGCGTGAATGTGTGGGTATCTCATTTCGTTTCTCATTTGAAACACATGGGAAATCCGACAAAGCACGAAGACTTGAACAACAAGTGGAAGCCGAAAACGTGATAGAAGCCATGAAATTGAGCCTCACTACTGCAGCAGAGGAAAGGTTTCAACGGAAACACATGGAAGACACAGGCATGCGAGGACCAACCGGGGAAGGTAGCAGCAGGCAAAGCCACCCCCGTGTAATGGACCTTGCAGATGTTGCTGTTCCAGAAGAGCAGGATCCGTTAGAAGTTTTGGTTGAAGTGTTGAAGCTGAAACCTACAGATTTGGACAAAATCAAAGCTGATTTCAGACCTGGTACCAAACACGCAGCCTTGGTCACGGCGGCAGCCTTGAGTCTTGGACAAAGCTTTGTTGACGACAATGGAAGTTCTGATGCATCCGACAGCAATGACGAAAACGACAGTGACAAATCTGGGTCGTCGAGGCAAGAAGAGCAGACATATCGTCCCAGCATGGAAGTCATGTTCAAATGGTGGGATAAGTGGAACAAGCTCCAAGCTTTGCCAAAACCATTGACCCAAGAACAAACCACGCAACTGACAGAAGCCAAGGAAATCTTCAAACAATACAAAGCAGCGCAAGATTTTGTGTTTGATGGTCCAACACACGCGAGAGAGGTACCTTTGGAAGATTGGATGCGCAATGGTCCCATGCGACATTTTCCTCGTCATCTGAACAACCGCAGTGCCAGAGACATGGTTCCACGCGATCCTGTGGACGTACATCGCATGCGCATGAGCACAGACGTCGACAAAGTGGAAACACAGACCGTGGCTCCTAATCCGTTCACCAAGAACGATAATGCCAGTATTGTGTTTGGAGTCATGAACGGTACGTGGGCACAAACCAACATGATTCGTGTCATTGCAATCACACCCCCAGGTGAATGCGGGAACGTGTACAATGACCTTGGCGAGGCGATAACGTACGAGCTCAAATCTGTGGAAATAACCATTCCGGACGCAGACAACATCACCGAGGAAGTGCATGGAGTGAATATCGAAACACTCATCAACAGACTGCACAGGCAACACGCACCGTTTGCCAATGCAGAGTGGCAAGGCCACCACCTCGTGATCTGGTTGACGTCAAAGTACGAACACAAGCAAATCATGGTGTGCAAGTGTACCGATGGATCCTTGGCTTTGGAGATTCCTGGTATGGAAGACGTGCTGATCAAACACATGACCAAACACGACCTGGCCCCCAAGGATGATGAGGATGAGGACAATGAGGATGCATTGACCGAGTCCAAGCATGACACCGATGAAGACATGGAGAGACCTTCGCGACACGAAAGTGAGGTTTCTGGCAGTGAGTCTGAGGAACCAGAAGATGGGTCTGTGGGCAACAGTCACGACGGCTCCAGTGTTGATTCAATGGAGCTTGCTGCCGACTACGAACCAGGTGACTTTGATTTGTCAAGTGATGACGAACGCGTCTCTGGCCCTGGCGGAGCTGGTGGTGCCGCTGGTTCTGGAAATCCTGCACAGCAATGCATGGTGGCATTGTGTGAAAACGAAGTTGAGTATCACACCAACGACTGCCCCACCGGCAGGCACAATTTATGCCACACTTGCTACGTTGCGATGAGAACAATGGACAATAACCGGTTGGTGGTCAAATGTCCTCACTGCAGGACCAGAACCACCGTGCGGTGTAAGACGACTTTGTAGTTTGTAAAAAATCCCTTTCAACACATAAAACATGCCACATATTGCTAGCTAATGCACGCTCGATTGCTAATTGCCATGATCCTTGCAATTCTTGCCCAGCCATCTCACACCCTACAGCAAACATCACAGTGGTCGTTTGTTCTTCCAGAACTACGCGAACTACGCCTCATTGTACGCAATCACACTCAGGCACAACCTCTACGACGCATAGCGCGTACAGATTCATGGAGACTTCCAGAGTCTTTCACAGACGCGCATTTGTGGGGGTAAACACATGTGGTGTAACGGGTGTATTCAATTACAATTCTCCGTTCAACCGCTGTTCCCGTACTCGTTGAAATTTTACTTCGACAGGGGTCGTAGATCGAGAACTGTCTTTGGAGACAGAACCACCTTTACCCTCATCAGGTGTCGACAACTCACTGGCATCTCGCTTTCTTGGAAGTCGAGATGGAGAGCGAGACTTGGGAAGTGGAGAGGGAGACAGAAGATCTCTTAATTGCAGTGCAACGTGTGGATTCCTCAAATCATGCCCTGATTCAACTGGTTCTGGCGACATAGATCGAGCAGGTGCCATGCCAAAAGTTGGTATTGATCTTCTTACTGCGTGGCGTACAGACGGTGGAACGTAAAGAGGTGTTGAGGTATTGCTGTTCGGCAACGAGTTCTGCAGTTGCAGATCGAGTTGTTCAGCTGCAGCTTTGCAAGCCGCGACATCCGCTAGGAGAGATTTGACCAAATCGGCCAATGTTTGAGACATTTTCTTATCCGCCTCGAAAGCATGCCGAATGGTCTTATATAACTCGTTCATGCCACTTTGATGCCAGCCAGACCAACCCCATCGGCATGCACACACTCAACGCCAGCACAAACGGCGAGAAATCGATGTAGTGAGTGTTCAATTTCTGATCGTACAGCTTCACTATGCTTTGCATCCCACTATGCTTTGCATCCCGCTGCATTGCGCGCGCAAGTAAAGGTTGTGTTTTGGTCGCAAAGTGGGTCAAGTTTATTGCCAATCCACCATCAAGTAATTTGTAATAAACCATCTCACGGATCAGAACTTGCTGTGCACTTGATCTCGACCGCCTTGTGGAAAATCCTCCAGCTTATGTCAAAACACACCCAGACAATCACAAAGATATACATGCAAAAGTCCAGAAAATCCCTTGGTTTCGGCATGGAATACATGGACACTTGCTGCGTTGGTTGCGGCATAGACGACTCTGTGTGAAACACAGGATATCCCATGCGAGGAGGCTCTTCGTCTATTGCAGACGACATTTCTCACTGTTTCCACTCCACTTTATACCAAAGGCAACAGTATCACACAATGTCGCGCATCATGCTGTCAAACTTGAGCCGGTCCCAGAGACACTGAAAATACAAGGAAAAAATCAGAGTGCCACACATGTGAAAGTGAGATACTGAGTGATATGCAGACTCCTCGTCTGCACAAGCCCTCAAAGTTTGCATTTGCCATGCATTGCATTGGTTCGGCAAGACAAAAGTCTCTTGAAAGACTTCTTGGCAGTTGTGATGTTTCACGCACATGGTAGTGCTTTTGGTCTTGCTGTCGATGTCGACAAACAGAAAACCGCTCATTGCGCGGTTCACATTCGCAATCTTCAGAACAACCCAAACGCGTTCCGGCGGCTGCAACGTGTTCTTCAAAAGCATGTTAATGCGCTGATTGAGTTCGCATATCTCGTTGTTCTGTTTCTGCACCAGGGCTTCCAACTCGAGTTCGCGGTCGTTGGGTAACGGTGTCTTGTGCAACGTCTCATAATCCAGCAGCAATTCATCAGGATACAATATGGGCAAGTCTTCATGCGTTGAGTTCTCTTGCTCATTGAACACAGGCATCAAAGTTGCATCGCATGGTTCCCACTGGGCAATGCACAGCGCCTCCATGAAAATGCCAATTGGTTTCGCGCCCTGCCAAAACACAAAAACGCAACGGTTCGATAACTCTGTTTTTTTGACCGCAAAAAAAAATCTCAAAACGCAACGATTGACGGTCTGTGTTTTCCACGCGCGGGAAAAACCTCTGCAGCATTTCCTGCCATGCCTGCTTGCATCAAGGGACCTTCCAAAGCCACGCGCATGAACCTGGCCATGAACAATGTGAACAGACTCACGAACGAGATCGCCACACTGCTGCAGACCAGCAGTGACAACAGCGAAATCATTGATGACTGCGCTGCAAAAATTGTGTGCATGCTGAAACAGATCAACGTCGTCCGCAAGCAGTTGCCGATGCAGCTGGAGTTTGTCTACCTGACGCAGATCGTTCGGCGGCTGCCTGATGTATGCCTAGTTGCGTTCAACATGGCTGTGTTTCAGGAACAACACAAACACTTGTTTTCCGGCAACATTGACGACAATCAGCGCGCCATGGCCAACGCGGTGGGGGTGCGGGTTCACCAAATCCTGCGCCCATGCGGCACAGTCAAAGACACTCGTGAACCTGGCATTTGACCACGGAATCAATCACTGGCGCGTGGTCAAATGTATGCGAACTCACGAACTTTTGCACGCTGGCAGCAGTTGTGTGCGACCACACCGGCACAATTGCTTTCCAGCAGGCCTGCATTATGCTGGGGTGTTGAAACGCCGCCACATACAACTGCAGCACTTGTGCCAAACTGAGTTGTGTCTTGATCTGTTGGTTGAACCCGTTCAGACAAGACGCGCGAAAGTCCACGAGGTCGGATACATTGTGATGATATAGTCGCAAACTCTTGATAAGCGTGATGACAGCCGCTGCGTCAATGTTTTGCACTCTCACATCTTTTACCCGTTCCATCATCTGCTCCGTGAAATGCATGCTGTAGCTTTGTTTCGGAATGGATGTTGGTTGGACTTGAATGAAGTACAGCAATAACTGCAAATGCCTGCTCATGGTCACGTTGAATTTCTGCTGCCCCAACCACGTCTCAAAAGACTCCACATACTCTTGCGGTGTCATTCTTGCAATGTCTTTCACTGCATTGCGCATCTGCAGACGTTTGTTTTTGACAACATGTTGCGTTGCTTCTGTCATATTTTCTTCTCTCGCCAATACATACCGCATGTCGTTAAAGAAATTGGGCTTGGTCATCATACAAGGTACTATCAGCAACATATTCAAAATACTCTGGTTTTCATCCACGGACACGTCCATGAAATGACTCGTCATTTTCAGACAACGAAACTCCAGATCTCGACTGCTTTCTGTGTCGCCCAACAACAGTCTCTCTAACATCTTGGTAGCAGACAGATTGTGTGGAGCCATGTACACAAACGCCGTCATCAACTGCTGCGGAGTGCTGCCATGATGTACTTCCAACCCACCAACTTTCCAGCTTTGCTTTAAATGCATAAATAAACTCTCTTTTTGCAACGCGTCTGCCAAATCGTCTTCAATACAGGGTACCAAATAGCTCAGAATCAACATCCAATCTGACATGGCACAGAACACATCGTTGATGTCAACATCTGTTTTGGCAAACACGTCCCAATCCACATGCAGAGGAGGTAGACTGGCGCAACAAGGATGAGTGGTGAAGCCGTCTAGCAAAGCCTTTTTGTTTTTGATTTTGCTGAACAATAACAACACGACATGAATGCTTTTCTCATGTAGTGGATCAATATTGAGTTTGCGACACAAGAGACTGAATTTGAGCATGGTTCGTCGATGCAGTTCCTGCCGGATTTGGACTTCGTTTGCTGCTTGCCACGGTGCTGGTTTGCGCACTGGTGTGCTGGACTTGATTGACAGTTGCTTGAGTTTGTCTGGATCCATGTCAAATGTGTCCGACATTGCCGACCTTTTCGGAGTCTTTGTATATACGGCCTTGTACATGAATGACCATATGCAACATTTTCTTAGGACTTTCACAACAGGCACACTCTTGTCTGCTCCTCTCCTACCTCTGTTAATTCTACCTTTGTTTCGAGAATTCACGACTATGTGGGTTTATTGTATCACAACATATATCATTACGCTTACCCTTGGTGTTTTGGTAATTTCTACCTAAAGCGCAGCGGCCAAATGTTTCATATACACCCCTGCATTGTAATACTGCATTTCATGATGCGCAATGGCTGCCCAATTAACCAGAACCATCAAGAGAATCGAAATCAGAAGATTTAGAATAAAAAAGCAAAAAGCATCCAAATGTTGGTAAATCACAGTGCTGCCATAATCCATTGATCCCCATTTGCTGGGCAACAAACACAAAATTTTGGCCAACAATGTGATGATGTAGTACGCAAAGAACATACCTTTCACCACATTAATAGTATCCGCCCGCTTATACTTGCCAGGGGCCCCTGTGATCCACACACCGGCATCTGTTGTAGAGGGGTTAAAGCTCCAGTTGGCCGCCCAAAACGTCATCGCCAGTATCACCCCCTGGATTACAAGGGCCAAAAGGTACACCAGACGGAGGCCAGTGTCAATGGAAAAGTCGTGACCACCACGGCCTCGGAAATTAGTGGTTTCAACAGTTGTGCCGTCAGCAGCATATGTTGTCTTCATAGGATCATTTTTCAGCACAGATTTGTATACATACTTCAGCTCCAACATCCGGCGGCTGAATAGCTCAATCAGACCAAAGATGAAGGTGCCAAAAAACACAACAGTGACATTGATGTCCACCTGGAAATTATACTTGACAACATACGCCGAAAGAAGCAGCAAAGGCCAAACCCACAGTTGTGTAAGAGCCCACAGACTGCTGTACGGAGTGTTGACGTAATCTCCAGCACCAAGTTCTTTGGGGGTACCATCAAGATCAGAAATGTCCCGAACCCTGTAATTGCCACCAGCACCAGGCTGCATGAAAGCTTTGGTCTGCAGCTTGGCAGTTCCGTTGAAACCAGACACATTGAGCTGCATTGTAGTACCACCAACAGTGCCAATAGTACCGTCCACTTTGGGTTGTCCAGCAGGTTCAAAATCATTCGGCGTAGGAGTTGAATCATTCAAGTCCTCACAGTCTTCCCTAGACGCAAACCAAAACACAGCAAAGTATGCCAGAATACCGTAAAAGTAAGTGCCGTTGGGCTTTGGCCAATCCATACCCAGATCCCGGGATGCATTGTTTGCACCCATACGCTGCGCAAACAGTAGCAGCAAGATGACAAAACCGCTGTAAGTTTTGAAGGTTTTCACATTCTCACACTTAATTAGGTAACTGCGAGGCCACATCCTGCGCACGTCATCAGACGAAATCAAGGCAAAGAAATTCACAGTAAACATGATCACACTGACATAGAACAGCAGCACAATCTGCGAGTGGCCAGATGAGATACTGAACGACTTGTCATCATTCACCACCAAAGACACCTCAGGCATGCGCTGCATCTGACAGGCAGCCTGGTGGTACTTGGACTTGCCAGCCTTGCAAGTTTTCTGCTCTGTGTATTGATGGTTAAATTCCACGTACCGTGACTGATTCTGGCTTGGTGCACATGACCACTTGATGTAAGCAGAGGTGGTTGGGGTGTGACAACCCACGTCCACCGGGCGAAGCCCACTCGCATCAAGATTGCTGTCCAAACACCTGGACAGGTCGTGCATACACAGAGAGGAATCCACATTCATGCGGGGCACTTCCAGAGGCAATCCTCTGTGTGCAGCATCATCATGACTCTGCCTGAGCGGGTGTGTCAGCCAATCCAAAGTCCAGTAACTGGATGGAGTGTGAAGATTCAACTTTGGAATCACATGCATTGAACGAAATCCTCTGTCAAATGGAAGATCACTGCCAGTGCCATATGCCCGCCACCAAAACATCCATGACATAACAAAATAAATCAGCGTCAAAGCCAACGACTTCTGCCAACATGCGTTTTGTAGACAATATAGGAAAAAATTCTCCGTTTGGCCTCCTCGATCAAGCTTGTACGGGGGCATCTATCATTCACCAACACATATCATAAATATCAAATCATTCAAAAACCACACGGCCAAAATGCCTGTGAGCTCAGAGCTCAAACGCCATGTGCCAACAGTCCAAAAATGGTACAGTCGACACCACCAACACGAACAAAAAAGTGACACAAAGCTGCATGCATACAGTGCTTTTGAAAACGTTTGTACATGCACAGATGGTGAACATGACCACGTAGCCAGTTGTACTTTGTTCCAGCTGATGCGTCTCAATGTGCAGTTGAGGGTGTTGATCTGCAATCAGTTGCATGGCAGAGTGTGGTAGGTAATCACAGTCCACCAATAGCAATGTGCAATCGTCTCGCTGTATCAAACGACCCCGCCCATTCCGCAGATTCAAGACTGTATGAATTGTGTTTTTGATTCTATCCATTGCATCCTGCTTCAAATGAGTCTTATACGCAAAGTGCGCTCCAAGTCATATCTATATAAATGCAAAATTTTCAAACTGGAAATGGATGATGTTGACAATGACGTAATGTCTGTCAGCATTACTGAAATGCGAGATCTTGACCTGCAAATTGCTCTCAGCATTGCAGGATTTGCTGGTATGCCCACACGCGACCGGCACGGCAACGTCGTGAGCGAGGTCTGGACCAAATGTAATGACACGGAGAGTGTAGCAGCCAAACTATTGGATTTCAACGACATGCGAGCCATGTTGAAAGAACAACTCAACCATCATCTCACTGCGCGAAAAGATATGCTGCTGGAAGTTGACAGTCACGACGTCGTGGCAAAATGGATTTTCGACTTTTCCGAGGCATGGGAACGAGAATATCGCAAACGCGGCGAACAGGGGTGGGACATTGCGCAAATGATCGTCACAGCCATGGAGGAAACTTTGTCTGAGGTCTCTGAAATGTTGGAGTACGGCGAAAGAATCCCTCCCGTTGACGTGGAGACGCACATCGCCAGTATCATTTCCAAGACCTCCGACGTTCGTCTGTACACTGATGCTCATGAGGCCACAGTGCGTTTTTACTTCAGAAATAAATTTACTGGGCCCATGTTGCGTCACATTGCTGGCAAAAAGCTACAAAAACAGATTGTTTGCAACCGTTCTGGTGCATACTCGGCCAGAGTCCAACGCAATGACGTACAGCAAGAAGTTGATGACGCTGTGGACAAACTGTACTTTGCAGTGGAAAAAGATGATCCTCTTTTTGCACAATGCGCAGATTTGTTGCATCAGATGGCTACTGACAAGAAGGCTGTGAAATGGATCATCAACCACCGGCATGGGGCAAACATTAGTGTCAACAACACTTCATAAAGTTACAAATTCTTCAATATATATGAACGCATATTATCACCCCCAATGTCAGGACTTGATGTAGGTCAGCCGCATGCCAACCGTTCCATTTCTCATCCCATGTATCTCAATACGGGTGACCCTGGTCCCAGTGGCGGCAACACGTACTCTGGTTCCAATTCCAATGAGGCCACTATGCAGCAGTGGGAGAACATCTTTGGCCCTGCTGCCCGTGACATCAAAGAAGACTCCCAACGTCATAAACGTCACCAGCGCTGGCATCTTCCTGATGCATTGAAGGGTGCCAACCAGTACCTCACTGACAGGGTAGATGGTAAGTGTCAGAGTCAGAGTCCAGTCAATGAGTGATAGCTTATACTGACAGAGGTCAATCAGGTCTCATCACGGATGCCACCAACTCACCTTTCACCCGCAACATCCTTCCATATGTGAGTGTCAGTGAACAGAGTTAATGCCTGTCCACCAGTGATACTCGTTACTGACAGAGGTCAATCAGGTTTACCTCGAGAATCCAGATCAGAAGCTCAAGTGGAACGTTTACAGGTAAGTGTTTTTACCTGCCTTCTCACACGTATGCCGACATACTAGCCTGCATACTAACGTCCACATTTTGACAGTTTCGACGAGGGCATTGCCTCCCGTGTCCCGTACGAGTCTGCGGCCCGTGTCCTTCCCCAGTCCAAACGTTCGTTTGCTGGCTACACCGTTCGTCAGGGGTAAGTATCATTTTGTATGTACTCATGCGTGCAGTAGAGACATGTACTAATCCACCAACAATCACAGTCTGGCCATTGCCATGGAACACAACTTCATGGCCTCAGCCGGTGAGATTGCTTTCATGATACTGTTTG
>CEVL01134538.1_pt1 | contig 51731 bp, 49 predicted proteins | sample 427051 | NCBI WGS metagenome assembly CEVL01 (sample SAMEA2623673, study PRJEB7988) | marine metagenome | biome: marine biome (ENVO:00000447); feature: surface water layer (ENVO:00002042); material: "saline water (ENVO:00002010), including plankton (ENVO:xxxxxxxx)" | depth 5 m
AAGGTAGAATTAATCTGACTGATTAGATTCAAGTTCAAATCTCTCACCGCGTTCAAGCCACTCCGACAATGGCATTAGAGGAGAGAGTTTTAACGAACCTAGATTTCTAGTGAATAGATATACTACTGGGTTGTATACCTCTACCATCTGGTGCTGAAAAGTCTGCCTTACATCCTTAGCTCTGTAGCTGAAGAACGTCAACTCAACCAAGATACCAACGACTGTTGCTGTGTACAATACAATGAGTACACTAAGTGAAAATACAACAGGATCAGAGAAGAATTCTCCAGAACGAATCTGCCCCCCATACAATAGCTGTCTTGTCAATAAAAATACTAACCCTACGCCAACTAAGGGGCCTAGGGCATCTTCAACAAAAGTATCCATTGGAATTAGTCTACGTTTAGTTGGATCGGCAAATACCAATGTGTTTGCAGTTGCAGCGCGGATAACTGAAGTGATTGAAACAAGGATGAGGTAGACGGCTCCACTTACGATTACTATGCCTCTGCCATCGAGAGGAAGATAGAGCACTACAAGATAAGCAAATACTCCTAGAAATACAGTAACTGGAAGCCGGTGAATAGATGCCAGTACCTGATCCAGTCTCTTGGCACCATCATCTAACTTTGGTATTCCAATAACCTCCCATCTTGTGATGCTTTGCAGTAGTTTAGCGAATCTTAGTAGTCCTCTTTTGCTAATCAATAGCCATTCTAGAAATCTTAACAGTGGCATCAATGGTATTGCAAAGAGGGCAGCAAATAGTCCAATAATTGGCCAGATAGCAAGGATTGGAAGTAAAAGAAAATGTTGAATTTTTAGTGGAAATAATAAATCTGATTCTATTCTTCCTTGTCTTTCAGTGTCTATCAGAAATCTCCTTGCCTCGGAATCCAACTCAGTCCTATATCTCCTCAGTGGTATACCAGAATCCAGTACTCTTCGTACCTTCTCTCGGTAATGTTCGTGCTCGGGCTCAGTGCCTATCCACCATCTCCAGCCCAGTGACAAAGGTATGGCAAAGAATAGTGGAGCAAGTAGGATTAGGACCGAAGTAAATAACCCCTCTGAACCAGTGGCCATAGACCCTGGTTAACATCAGCACCAATAACAAGACGGTTCTACTATTCCAAATTGGTCCATCAAAGAGCATCTGCGTATCTGCGGGATACCTCTTCCCAATTCACAACATTCCACCAGGACTCGATATAAGTAGCCCTGCCGGGACCGTATTTCTTGTAATAGGCGTGTTCCCAAACATCGAGTCCTAAGATGGGTGTGCAACAAATTTCGGGACCGCAGCAACCGTCCATCAAAGGATTGTCTTGGTTGGGAGTAGAGCACACACATAGTGAACCGTTCTTGACTCCAAGCCAAGCCCATCCACTACCGAACCTAGTCATAGCTGCCTTCTGGAAATCTGCTTGGAAATCCTCAAATGATCCGAAAACCGAATCTATTGCGTCTGCTAGATCTCCAGATGGTTTCCCTCCTCCATCGGGGGACATTGATTCCCAGAATTGACAGTGGTTCCACCATCCTCCGCCGTTATTCCTAATTGCCGCGATATCAGAATGGTTTCTCAGTAGGTCGTTAATTGGCATTTCAGGAATACCATTTGACTCGATGGCAGCATTGAGATTATTGGTGTATGCATTGTGATGCTTGGTATGGTGAATCTCCATAGTTAGTGCATCGATATGCGGCTCTAGTGCATCGTAGTCGTAGGGCATGTCGGGTAACTCATAAGTCATGATTAAGCCAGTAGGCATCAAGATATCAATTCTCGGTTAGAGGAAGAATGAATTTTAGCAATGTTGATTGAACTGAACTGATTCAATGACACATGGGTCGCATAGCAGTGACAGATGGGATGGCACCTGAAGCCGTAGCCAAGTTGGTTGAATCAGGCCATCAAGTGGTCGAGCAACATTACAGCCCTCAAGAGCTGATAAATGGTGCTCTTTCTGAATTCGATGCCGTAGTAGTTCGGAGTGCCACCAAGATAACTTCGGATGTAATTGATGCAAGTTGCGCCCAAAGCGGGAATTTATCTTTCATAGGTAGAGCAGGTGTTGGCATAGACAATATCGACATGGTTGCTGCTTCATCTAATGGCGTGATTGTTTGTAACACCCCGGGCGCCTCCACCAGAAGTGTTGTTGAGTTGACCATGGGTCATTTACTGGCTTGTGCTAGATTCATTCCCAAAGCAGACCGTACATTGAGGCGTTCAGAATGGGCCAAGAAGTCTCTGAAAGGTAGTGAACTAGGGGGTAAGCGACTGGGGCTGGTTGGTTTCGGTAGAATTGCACAAGGAGTGGGCTCCATGGCACAATCATTCGGTATGGAAATACACGCATTTGATCCATATATCAGCAAGGAAATTGCTGCGGATTTAGATTGTATATTACACGACAATGTCGATGGATTATTCAAAAAGTGCACACACATCTCAATTCATTGCAATCTATCAGAAGAGACGAAGCATCTAGTCAACATTAGTCGGATTTCTATGATGCCAGGTATTGGTGCGGACGGAATTCCCTGTGGGAACCATATTGTGAACTGTGCCAGAGGAGGAATAGTGCATGAAGAGTCTGTTTTGGAAGCTTTAGAATCTGGCATATTGACTAGTGCTGCTTTGGATGTCTTTGAGGTGGAGCCTGCAATTGGTAACCCACTACTAGAGCATGAAGGATTTCATGGAAGTCCACATATCGGTGCTGCTACACTGGAAGCACAATCTAGAGTAGGTCTTGAGATGGTGAATAACTTGTTGATGCATTTTGAGGGAGATAAGCCTGCATCGGCACTCAACTAAATTCTAACGAATGCATCTTTACCAGAGGCTCAGATAGTTCTTCTAATTTAGAGGGAATTACAAAATTTGAAATTGGTGATTTCAAAGATAGTCCAGCGTCTTTTTTAGCCTTCCAAACAGAAGAGTTGAATTCGGAGATATGATCTGTGAGAGACCTTAATCGGCTAGCATCTCCCGCTAATATCTCGCCGTCCAGTAATGGGAATTGGCGGACATCAATGGAAGATTCACTATAGAGTTCAGTTGAAAGATAGTGAGTAAAGAATGGACAAATTGGTGTGAGTCCTGTTAGTAAGTCTCGAACTATCCTGTGGAGAGTCCATGCTGCGCATGAATCTCCATCATACAATCGCGACTTTACCATCTCCAACCAGTGGCTTGGAAAAACACCTGTGCCAAATCCTTTGAGAGTCTGTGCAGCGGTGTAGATGTCGATATCAATCCAAGCCTCTTGAACACGCCTCATTGAGCCATCAAACTCGGAAAGTATCCACCTGTCTTCGATTGGGAGTTCCTTGGGAGGGTTTTCAAAATCATCAGGGACATCAAACTGGCTTGCGAAACGAGCTACATTGAACAATTTAGTTAGAACTCCAAAATATCTTGATTCGATTTCTTGCGGATTAATCTGGAAATCGTCTCCGACTTGAGCATCGCATGCTTTCCACAGTCGGAAACATTCGCTTCCAATCTTGTTCGCCCTTAGTTGTACTTGCTTTCCATCGGGGCCTTTGATTTTCCATGATCCTGTTCGGCCCCCGGCTCCACATTCCAGCACAGAATCCGCATCTATCCCATTACCAAGAGATTTGGACATCTTACGACCCCATGGATCCATTCCAAGTCCATCTACCCAAATATTCTCAAATCCTTTATTGTCCAAAAGTAATGCACTCTTCAGCAATGTGTAATACAGCCAAGTCCTAACAATCTCCTTGCCTTGGGGCCTGATTGCTGTTGGGAATGATCGTTTGAATAATTCTGGGTCACTAATATATCCCGAGACAAACAGATTAGAGTTTGAAGAATCCATCCAAGTGTCAAACACTTTTTCTTCTCCAGTTAATTCTCCTAGCGAGTCAGATAGGTCCCTGTAATATCCTAAACTCTGCTTGGTATCTCTATCCAGTACTTCGGAGTCGTCGGGCGGTAAATCCTTCCAGGGTTGGACATATTGTCCATGAGGAGGAACGACTACTTTTGTGCCGTCGGCAGAATACCAAATCGGAACTTCGGTGTGGTACCATCTACGCCTACTAATTGGCCAATCGATAGATATTCCATCCATCCAATCATGAAGATATTGCCTATTTCTCTCAGGAATGAATATTGATTTGTCTGAAAGCTCAGCTAGTCGATCCAAAATATGAGTTTGGCGGACATACCATTCCTTAAGCAGAATAATCTCAACGGGGTTTCCTCCTCTTTCACTAACTGGAACCTCCTGCATGTGCTTCTTCGCGTCGGACAATTTTCCTGATTCACGAAGGATATCAATTGCCATACTTCTTGCTTGCTCGGCTGGGTGTCCGAACAATGGCCCGGAAATTTCTGTCATGCAACCATCCAAACCAATTGCTACATGTGGCTTCAGACCTAGTTCTCTAAAAACTGCAACATCATTCTGGTCACCATAAGAACAAACCATCAGAACTCCACTACCGAAGTCCATTTTTACTGAATGGTGAGTTACAACTTCGACTTCTGAATCCCTTCCGTTTACGGGCATAGGCAAAGAGATTTTCTTACCAACTATGCTACTGTACCTTTCATCATCTGGATGAACTACAACTACTCCACAAGCACAAATCATCTCAGGTCTGGTGGTTGAAATTACGATTTCTTCGCCATCTTCAGTTGTCCATATGACATCACAGAGTAGTGTCTCTCTGGACACTCTCTGCACCTCAGCGTCAGCGATTGTAGTTCCTTCAACTGGGTCGTAGATATTTGGACGCAAATCCTCGACGATATCACCTCGACGAAATAAGTCAACAAAGATAGATTGTGAAATTGCCCTATAGTCGGGCGAATCGGTGAGGTATTCATTCTCAAAATCGCATGAGAGTCCAACTCTCTTGGCGGTATCTCTCATTGCCTGGGTGTAAGATTCGATTGTCTCTTCACATAGTTTGAGAAATTCGAACCTATCATAGGTTCTCATTTTCCGCCCAAATTTCTTTTCGACCGTGAATTCGATGTTTATTCCATTCCGATCTACACCCCATGGGAATCTAACTTCCTTTCCCAAGAGCCTCTGGCTCCTTGCAATAACATCTATCATACTGTACTGAGCGACGGCTCCAATGTGCCAAGTACCGCTAGGATATGGAGGAGGGGTGTCGATAATGAAAATTTCTCGCTCGCTCTTTGAATCAAAGGAATATCTGTCTTCATAACCTTGGTCATAGTGCTCTTCTTGAATCCGCTTCTCTAGATCTACCGACCACCTCTTGTCAGGTATGCTAGGTCCGCTCATCGAATCACTTCCGCGCTCATCCGTGAGATAGCCTATTCTTGACCGTTCCCGAAATATATTGCGGGTCGGAATCGCTATCTGAGAAATCTTAGTTCCGTGGGGTTGAAGTTCCCTCTGCTTGCACATGCCTCCTAGATATGCAAGGAGACGAAGCGGGAGATGATTCTCGCGGTACCACAATTGATAGGGTCCGCGGAGATATCAGTTCTAGAATTGACACTGGCAAAGAAGCAATAGAAAATATGGATATTGACTCTGTTACAGGCTCTTTGAAGAGAATTCCTAATGCTATTCGTAGGAATTTAGCAAACGCATCTGGAACATCGATATTGACTCGTGCCCCTGCAATTACCGTAGCTCTGTGCCTAATAGTTACAGGGTTCTTTACACTTCATTCTGGTATTCTTGATTGTAGAGATGGTTTTGATAACCCGGACTATTGTCAGGAGGAGTCTGCCTTGAATGTCAATGGAGATCTCGAAGTATATCTCCCAGAAGGTAATGATGTTACAGAATTGCTCGCTAGTGTTGAAGAGAATTGGACAACTAATGTTATGGTAGTCTATGTAGAGTCTGAAAGTTTGAATGTGACCTCTGTAGAGATTCTTGAAGAGATTGACGCGATAGAACGAGAATTGAACTATGCAAGGAATGATCGAGGATCACAAGATAATATCATCTATCTGCTATCCATTTCCACAGTAATAAAAGAGGTAAATTCCAGTGCTGGTAGAATTGCCAAGGCTACTTTCGCAGCTCTGGCAGATGCTACAGGAAATGGAGATTTAACCGACGATTTCAATGATACAATAGACGAACAGCAGGATATAATCGGTAGTTACAGTATTCCCGATCAACAGCGAGTTGATCAGATTTTAGATGAGATGCCTCAGAATGCACTCGACAAATTAGTTCGTGATGTTGGGAAAGATTTCAATGATGATGGTATTACCGATCAAGTTACCTCTGGACATGGCTGGAATCGTGGCGTAATCATCATCGGAATTGAGTCAGATAGAAATGGCGACGGTGTTGATGATGTGGAAATATCAGAACTGATTCTTGAAACACAAGGAGCGATAAATGCTCTTGGACAGCAAAATGACTGGGCAGATAAGAATCTAACAATGACACTCACGGGTCCCGTGCCTATAACTAATGCAGTAACTGAGGAATCTTTCAAATTGTTCTGGAAGGTGTTCCCTATTGGAGGAATATTTGTTGCCCTAGGGCTTTTCATATTCCATTGTGATTTATTGCAGACCGGCAGGATTCGATGGGTGCAAGGACTGAAGGTACTGATAATATCAGGCCTCCCAACACTGTGTTCAGTTTGGATTACACTAGGGATTATTGGATTTACTAATTATGAAGTCACAATGACTGTTATTATTGTCGGCCCTATTGTATTGGCCTTAGGTGTCTCATATGGGTTACATATCACTAATCGATATGCCGAAGCTTCTGGAACCCCTAGAGAGAAAATGGAAATTGCACTCAGTTCTACAGGAAGAGCCGTGATGCTATCTGCAATTACAACAATTATTGGATTCTACTCGCTTACTTTCACCCCGATGGCACCGATAAAAACCGTTGGATATACTCTAGCGGGTGGTATCGTAGTTGTCTACATAATGACCATGCTCATGGTACCCAATCTTACAATGATGTTAGACTTGAAGAAACCATCGCATCCTCCTCCAAAGTTATTCGTTGGAGCCGTTGGAGTCCCGATAAAATGGACCAAAATAGCGTTGTCTCTGTTTATTATTGCAATGATAATATCTGCAGGCTTCTCAAGACAGAATGTTGAGGAGAACATCGATCTTCTGGAGATGGCACCTTCTGAAGGCGCAGACGGTAACCCTGTAATGGCTGTCGAAAAGATGGGTGATTATTCTAATGAGTTCGAGGCTGGACAACCTGGTTTCTTGCTAATTGACGATGCTAAACTCTCTGCAGATCCTTCTCTCTTTGACTTAACCGTGAATGATCCTTATGACAGTTTGAGAGGAATTGAAGCGTTAGAACAGAATTGTAATCGGGTAGATCAAACTACAGCCGTTTCGATAGTTTTCCTGATGAAAGCTATCGCCGTAGGAGTTAATGTCTCAGGACAACCTATTGTTGACATCATCGATGAATGGCCTCTACCCGATCAAATAAAGGAGACACTTGGTTTTATTTTCGGTCGAGAAGTTGCTGGAAATGGATCATTTTGGGAAACTCTTGCTGCTTTGGAGGGTGCTCCCTCTGGTGATGATCAGGCACATAATTTCCTAATTTACATCTTTTACAACAGTATGACTACTGAGATGAGAGAGTTATTCATCTCCTCTGACTATGATCGTAGTCTGATTTACATCGATATGCCTTTCATGGATGTCAAAAGTACTGAGAAGGCAACCAATGAAGTAAACCACTGGGTTGATGTTACTGAAGGGGTTAAGGCTTCTGAACTAGTAGGCGTGGCTTCAGTTACAATTGCCGTAAATAGTTTAATTGTCGATTCACAATGGACTTCTCTGGGATTTGCTTTATTGGCCACAATTCTGGCATTAGGCCTAGTCTTCCGGGATCTTCGCTTTGCACTATTGACTACTGTCCCAGTTGGTTTCACTGTCGCTATGCAATGGCTGGCAATGGATTCCCTAGGAGTGCCACTTTCTCTAGTTACGGTGATGGTCGGATCAATTCTTGTAGGAGTCGGTATAGATTTCTCAATCCATATCGCGAATCGTGTTAAGGAGCAAGGCGGCACAATTGAAGCTGTTAGCGTCGCATGCGCAAGCACAGGAATGAGTTTGTTCGAAGCGGTAACAGTTACTGCATTCGGATTATTCTCGGCATATCTAATTCCGATTGAGGCGATAAAGCCCTTCGTGACAGTGGTAATCATACTACTGATAGTTGCAGCGCTTTCCGCATTATTGCTACTACCTGCAGTATTCTCACTGTTGATAAAGGCAAATGTCAGTTTAACCGGGGGCGTGGAGACCATGGTAAGAACGGCCGGACTAAGGCGTGCTGTGGCCAAGGATGAAGCGGATGCCATCGATGCAACTCTCTTACTGGGAGCATCTGATGATGCTTGGTGAGATACATTATGCACCATCTGTGTGTCGAGTTGAATATGGCGTTCTGGTTGATGAAAAGTGAGCCGCATGTGTATCCATGGGAACAATTAGTTGAAGACGGAGAAACTCATTGGGACGGAGTAAGGAATTATCAAGCTAGAAATATCATGAGAGATGATATGAAAATCGGTGATTTGGTTCTTTTTTATCATTCAAATTGTAAACCTCCTCATGTAGCAGGAGTGGCTAAGGTATGCAGAGAAGGATACCCTGATTTTACTGCCCAAGACCCTAATTCAAATTATTTCGATGAAAAGGCCACTCCAGAAAACCCTAGATGGATAATGGTGGACATTGAACCGATAAAAGAGATGGAATCAGTAGGTCTCCCGGAACTCAAGGCCAATCCCAGTTTAGACGGTATGCCTCTGCTACAAAGGGGACAACGCCTCTCTGTTCAGCCTGTATCGGCAGAACATTTTGCTATTGTCTGTAAAATGGGCGGACTGGATCTAAATACGCTTTAGAGGAAATTCAATGACCTATTCAATCATCGCAAAATGCTCTGAAACAGGCCAATACGGCGTGGGCATACAATCTCACTTCTATGGGGCAGGAGGTGCTTGCTGGGCTTTGTCCGGAGTAGGAGTAGTTGTGACCCAAGCAATGGCACTGATTGATCACGGCCCGCTAGGCTTGGAATTAATGAGCAAGGGGTTCTCGGCATCTGAAGCGCTTGAAGAGCGTCTAAAACAAGACCCCGAGTCAGAAATTCGCCAAGTTGCTATGTTAGACTCCTCAGGAAGAGTAGCCGCACACACAGGTTCAGTGACAATACCGGCAGCAGGTCATGTTATTGGAGAAGGCTTCTCTTGCCAAGCGAACCTGATGTGGAATGACACAGTCCCTCAAAATATGGCAGATGCTTTTCAAAATTCTAATGGAAACTTAGCTGAGAGGCTTCTTTCATCATTATTAGCAGGTCAAAATGCAGGTGGTGACATTCGTGGAATGCAATCCGGCAGGATACTTGTTGTAAATTCAAAGAAAATGGATAAAGAGTGGGAGGGAGTACTTGTTGATATCAATGTAGATGATCATCCTAATCCTCTTGAAGAACTTGAAAGATTATTGAAAGTGAATTCAATATATTCAGACTTTCAAAATAATGGATATGAATTGGAATTAGACATGTCGCAGGCATTAGAATATCCAGAAATCTCTTTCTGGACCGGTATCAGTCTGGCGAATAAAGGAGATTTTGAAAAGGGGCGACAGTTGACAAATATTGCACTCAGAGATCACGCGGGTTGGAAAGAATTACTAATTCGTTGTTCGGAAAATAATTTCTTTGGGATTACGGAAGAGCTTGTGAACAAATTGCTCAACATCAAAAAATAAAACCCAAAGTGGGCATGTCCTCGGTGGACGCTCGTCACCAGAGGTGTAAGGTCACCGATCTTCTCCACCCCGCTATCCCAAGGCATCCAGCGTCCCCGGTCGGGCTGCTCGCTTCCGCGCCTGACCTGGTTCCCGGGTATGAGACAGTCCTCGCTCCCCTCCGGAAGCGGTTCCAGCCAACCTGGATCTCTTGGGGGCGAGGCATCGACGTCAACCGGTGAGACACCAATGGCTCGTCTGCGCCGCCCTCGGACTTCAGGCCCCCTTTATCGACGATTTGAGGAAAATAGAGTACGTCAACACCCCCCCTAGCCCGACTTGGCCGTTATATCGGCCCATATCAAAGAATCCCTAAGCAGGATTGTCCAAATTACTCCGAATACTTTGATGGACAGCCTGTCTGAATCTCAATCGCGTTCAATATCCAGTCTCCATTCTCATAGACTAATTGCCCTTTCAAGGCAATGGTATGTCCTTCATCAAAGCCATCTGGTATTGCTGCTCCAGAATAATTAATTTTGAGAGAATATTCAATTCCGATTAATGTAAACAGAGAAGATGTGGAGTTGATAGAACCTGGTTCAACTTGGCCTCGTAAGTGAACATCTCCTTCGTAATCTTGAGGCGATTCCATAACCTCGTCAATGTAGTATTGGGTTTCGGGATTAACACTGATGAACATCAAGGCCACTAAGCAAGCCATCGAAACTGCGACCAGTCCCAGTCTGGATGCTCTTGTCCCTGCCATGACATTAACCTAACTTGGATATAGAATAGGGTTTCCGTTTGATGGTCAGGGAATCTCGTATCCGACTGCCTCGTCTAGGCCCACGAAACCGTTCTGCTTTACCTTCTTCTTCAGTCCCTTTACTATTGAACTCACTACTGATGGACCTTTGAATACGAGTGCCGAATAAAGCTGGATAAGAGAAGCGCCCGATGTAATTGCGTCCCATGCAGTTTCAGTAGACTCGATACCCCCTACTCCAACGATGGGGATTGATTCTCCCACTTCCGAATATAAGAGAGAAATTACTTCTTTTGATCTGTTTTGCAGAGGCCTACCTGAAATCCCTCCGGACTCAGCGAAAACCCCTCTGGAAGTCGAATTTCTAGGAACTGGCCTATGCATCGATGTATTGATTGCAACTAAACCATCTGCGCCGGACCTAAGGGCAGAATGGGCGGATGAAAGGATTTCCTCATTGCTTGCATCAGGAGAGACTTTGACCAGTAGTGGTTTGCCTCCCCCTTTACGCTCAGCAAGAGACTTACACTCAGTTACAATTGATGACAGGTAGTCTGAATCTGCTAATTCTCTGAGCCCGGGAGTGTTTGGTGATGAAATATTGAGGACGAATAGATCAGCATGATTCCAAAGCATCTCAAGAGTCTGGGAATAATCACTAGCAGCACTTTCGTTGGGAGTTTTCTTCGAACGTCCTATATTTGCTGCTACGGGAGTTTTTGGCCACATCCCAGATGCTCGCCTCTCAATCAATCTGTCACGGACTTCAGCAGCTCCTGGATTATTGAAACCCATTCTATTTACTAACGCACAGTGACGGTCTGATCTAAACATTCGAGGTTTTGGATTACCGTCTTGAGGAAAACGAGTTATTCCTCCGTACTCTATCCATGAGAAACCGAGTGCTGGCCATGCCGAAAGAGCCTCTGCTCCCTTATCAAAACCCGCAGCTAGGCCTAATGGGTGATGGAACAATCTCCCGAAAACATGGATTGGTAGTTCTGGAGGATTGTATAGGGTGCTTAATGCCCTCTGGCCCACTCTACTCTGACCGAATGTGCTGAGTGCTTTCATTGAAAGAGAGTGTGCATTCTCAGAATCGATGAATCGAAGCATTGGCCGTACAAAGACGCTGTATGGCAATCCCATCAGGCGAATGCGCAAAGAGGTACACTTCAAGCGTTGCGTAGCATCGCAGGTCTGTGCGTACCACATTTGAGGCTGCGGCGATTAGCGAACTGGCACGAAGGACTCTTCGTAGTAGCGAAGTGACTTATCGCACAGCGGCCATATTTGGAGACGATATTGGGAAATTGTGTGTAGCGTTAACCGACTCGTCTCCTTCATTGATGATTGAGATGAATCATGTTGAGAATAGTTCTGATGCAATTACTGTAGATTTGTCAGATAATCCCGGGGGGCGTATTGGGGGGGACGAGCCGGGGCAAGATTTAGTCTGGATTACTGGAAACACTCACGATATTTGGAATCGTTATCTAAGAGTAATGATTGAGCTTTCTAGTGCCGGATATCCTGGTTGTATTGGTTGTGCAGGACCGTCGGCTGAGTTGCCCTGGAATGAGAATTTGTCCAGAGCTAGATTAGCATAATCTCCTCTTCGCGCACACGCGGGCGCGCGCATGCGTGCGTTGTCCCAATCACTCGCCACTCATGTTTATACAGGGTTGGAGACGCCGCTGCAATCAGCCGGTTGTGTCTGTTAATGGCGTTTCGGCAGGATGGAAAAATGAAGTTGATGATTCTTGAATCGGGTGCAAAGGCGCGCACGGTCAAGAGTTACCTAGGCAAGGGCTGGATTGTAGAAGCCTGCAACGGACATGTACAGGATCTTCCATCTGGAAATGGATCTAAACAACGATCGAAAGCCATGTGGGCAGCCAACAAAGGAGAGCTTCCAGAGCCACCATGGGACTGGACTGATGGGGCTGAAAGGGTTGTTAATTCGATTCTTGCTAAGGCGCGTAAATCTGGTGTTGAAGAAGTATACATAGCTACTGACCCGGATAGAGAAGGTGAATTCATAGCTTGGAGATTGAGTATACTATTCGGAGAGTTTTCAAAGATTTTCAGAGTGACTTTCAATGAAATAACAAAGTCTGCAGTTTCAGATTCAATTTCCAATCCAAGCGAAATCAATTCCAGTCTTGTTGATGCTGCCAAAGTGAGGAGATTCATGGATAGGTTGGTTGGTTACCGGTGTTCTAGATTTAGTAAATCTTGGAGTCTTAAATCAATGGGTCGGGTCCAAACTCCGACTCTGGGATTCATTGTCGAAAGAGAGATGGAGAGGGATGCACATGTGCCTATTGAATATCATAGTGTAAATGCAGATAGTCATGGAGTCAGATTCAATGTTAGATTTCACGAGAAGAACGATTCCGAAGCTTGGTTCGATGACTTGGGGAAACATCGTGCAGATAGAACATCCAATGATGATCTAGCTAAGTCTGCTTTCAACGCTCTGAATTCTTCACAGGTTTTGACTATCTCATCTGTAAACGATGGAGTTACGAAGAGAAATCCTCAACCCCCATTCACTACTGACACAATGCTACAAGCCGGTAGCTCTACACTAGGCTGGTCAGTTTCAAAAACAAGTCGTATTGCTTCTACACTATATCAATCAGGTCACATTACATACATCAGGACAGATTCAACAAGAACCAATCCCGATGCTCGGAAGAAAGTAAGAAATTATGTTCGTGATAAATACGGAGAAGAATATCTCGGACAAGGCGTAGTTGGCAAAGATGCGAAAGGTAAAGCGAATGTCCAAGATGCTCACGAGGCGATTCGCCCTAGTAAGCCAGATGTTCTTACGATTGAAGCATCTGCGGACGAGAGTCGTCTTTATGCATTAATTTGGTCACGATTTGCTGCTAGTCAGATGTCGCAATCTATCAGAGAAAGGAGAGATTTAGAAGCATCTGTTGAAGGTTCAGATAGGGCACTTAGGGGTACTGCTTCTTGGAGAATTCATAGCGGCTGGGAAGAAGTATATTCTCAGTTCAATGGCGAAGTCAGAACTGAACCTCCTGAAGCTTCTCTAGAAGTAGGGGCTAAATGGTCAATTGAGCAAAGTGAAGACAGCCCAAAAATGGTTACTGATCAAACTAAACCTCCTAGAAGGTATACTGAGAGTTCAATTGTTCAGGCCATGAAAAAAGCAGAAATTGGCCGCCCTTCCACCTATGTAAGTACAATACAGAAACTAACAGGAAGAGGATATGTAAAATTGGATGGGAGTTCACTGATTCCAACTAGCGATGGTAGAATGTTATGGACAGATGTTGTCCCATTCTACAACCAAGGAGAGGAAGAAATAGGGTTGTTCACTCCAGATTTTACATCACACATGGAAGCAAATCTGGATTTAGTTGAAACTGGCTTAGAAGATGGCCCTGAAGTTTGGAGTTCTTTCGTCACACAGTTCAGAGATATGCATAACAATGCCCTAAGTATCAGAAAACAAACTGCTACACCTAGGCAACAATCGTTGATTGAATCCCGAATGGCACACCTGGAGCCTGAAATGAGAGACGAATTGATGTTGGGGAAGAGTGTTGAAGAAATCACTGGTGATGAGGCGCGAGAAATCATAGATAAGTTGCAAGAGATAGGAGATAGAATAGGCTACCCACCTAGTGAAAAGCAGAGTGCCCTGATTCTAAAACTGGCAGACCAACTAGGAATCGGATTGGATGAAGCACTGGGCCTTGCAGGGGTTACTGAGATACCAGAGCTTACCGGTGGAGGAGATGGTACGGCTAGTGAGTTGATTGGTAAATTAATTCAGATGACTCGCGATTTGCCCTCTACTGAGGCCCAAGTCGAACTTATTGAGAAGTTAGTCGAGCAAAATGAGAAGTCACTCTCAGAAGTACTGTCAACAGTGGGAGCAAGGGATATCTCTGAGCTTACAAAGTCTGATGCAAGTGATATAATTTCAAAGATGAAGGGTCGTGGACGAGGCAGGTCTAGGAAAAAGCGCTCTTAGTTCCCATCCGTAGTAGAGCTCAATAACGAATGACTAGAGGCCATAGTATATGGATTACGACTTCGTAGTCATTGGTGCTGGCCCTGTGGGTAGCCTGCTGGCTCAGAGGCTTACACAAGGGGGAGCATCCGTACTCATTATCGAAGAACATGCGCAAATTGGGAGGCCGTTTCAATGCGCAGGATTGGTTAATCCAGAAGCGATGGAAATAGTTGGATTGCATGACACTGTGCTAACTCCAATATGGGGGGCTAGAATTCATGGCCCTTCAGGAGAGGTGGTCTCAATAGGTTCAACTGATACCGTTAGAACTTGGAGTGTTTGTAGAAAGCTGTTTGATGAGTCGATTCTTGAGTCGGCTGTAGATTCAGGTGCAGATCTATGGCTATCCAGTAGTCCAATATCGGCTGAGCAAGATGATAGTGAAGTCAGCATAAAAATCTCAACTCCGGATGGAGAAAAAACCGTCAGATGTTCAATGTTATGTGGGGCGGACGGCGCCCATTCATGGGTAAGGAGGAGATTCAGAATGGGGCGGCCAAAAGAAATGATAGTTGGGTTCCAAATAGAAGTCTCTGGATATGTAGGAGAAGAGGGTAAGTTGGATATGTATACTGGTTCAGAGATTGCCCCTGGATTCTTCGCATGGGCCATACCTTCTGGCGATACAACAAGAATAGGGGTGTGGAGTAAAGCGGAGTTGTTAGAGGGAAAATCTCCTGAGCAGCTTCTTAAGACTCTAATGTACAATTCTCAGTGGTCTCATAGATTCTCAGATTGTAGAGAAGTAGGTCGCTTCTGTGGCCCTGTTCCTAGCGGTCTTGTGAAACGCCCCCTCAAGGGCAGAGTCATGCTCTTCGGAGATGCTGCTGGCCTATGTAAGCCAACTACTGGTGGCGGGATAGGTCCTGGATTCAAGCATGTGGAAACAATGATTTCGGACTTGCTCAGGAGAGTAGAAGGGGAGTTGACTCAGGTTCAATTAGATTCTATTGTAGCTGAGAAGCACAAATCGATAAGAAAAGATCAGGGGCGTGCTAAGGCGCTTAGGGATGCATTCCTTACTCAGATGGGAGATGAAGAATTAGATCAAGTATTTTCAGTATGGTCTAAACCTGAGGTAACGGAATTAATTAACGAAGTTGGTGAAATTGAGAATCCGATTCCTTTGGGCATTCGGATGCTACGTGAAGTACCTGAATTTAAGTCGCTAGCACGAAGAGCAGTCAAGGCTGTATTGTGGGGTTGATATGTTCCGATCAGTACAGAGGCTCAGATTCCCTCCCTTTGAGCATGCTAGTATGGATCCGAAAGGAGTCCCCATGGTAGAGGTAGTTGTAGAATCTGAACAAAATCCTCCTCCTGCCTTCTCAATTGGGACGGATGAAGATTGGAAAGTTGAATGGAGATCTGAGAAGTCAGATGACGAATTACAAACATTATCCTGCGAGGTTTTGAGAGAGCCTTTTGATTTCATCGAGAAGACCCGAAATGGGTGGTACATCGAACCAGATCCTCTACACTCTCTAGCTAGAAAGGCGATTAGGCCGGCTGTTGTGATAATCATCCTATCCCTGTTAATCCATACACTGGAGCCGGGCTTGGTTGCAAGTGGGTTGTTATCTGAGTCCTTCGCTGGTTCGTATCGGATTGGACCACTCGATTACCCTAAACTATTGTTCTTTTCATTCCCTCTGTTCATAGTCCCAATATTATTCAGAGTTGTTGCAAATGTAAGGGATCTTAGGAGGCAAAACAGATACATTGCTTCACCGATCAAAGACATAAAATTGACAATTGAGATTACAGGAAATGATGCTGAAATTAGATTCGAAGATTTCCCCATAGATGTCATGCCTGTTAGGGCTAGAATGCAAGTAGGAATGATTGTTCCCGAGAGAGAGAAAATGCTCGAAGCATTGGGCAGAGTCGAGGGTGAGCAATCCGCTCCTGGGATGTCTACTCGTCTGCCTGACAGAAGAATCACTACTGGTGAAGAGTTGGGTACTGGTGTAGGGGAGTCGACTCCGTTAGCAGTATCTCACCCTAGATTACTTCTGCTTGAGCCACTCAGAGTGATGGCGCCCGGAGAATGGAGAGATTTGTCCAAAACCTCTGATAGATTTTCTCTTTCTGGGCCACAGGAGATTTGGCCGGGATCGATATACTCTGCACTAATTGCAATTCACTGGGAGATTGTAGTTGAGGCGGTTAGGGATGATGGTACCAGAATGAAGTGGATAAAGCCAATACTAATTTCGGACCGGGAGGGGATTGATGCAATTCCTAGACTCCCGGTACGTAGTGGCAGAGTAGAGTCCGCCGATCAATTGGGTTGAGTTGGTGGTGGGGCAAAAATCTCTTGTTCAATTACCTCCGTTTCAAGAAGATTGTAATCTGAGTCTCTCTTTGCTGGTTTGAATCCTGCTCTTGAGATTAGTAACTGCAATTCACTCTCGGAAGCACTGGTCTTTTTTGTGCCAGATGATGATACGACATTTTCCTCCATCATTGTAGAACCGATGTCATCTGCACCGGCAAATAACGCCATCTGCGCAACCTTTGTTCCCATTGTTGGCCATGAAGCTTGAATATGTTCGATATTATCAAAAAATATTCTTGAAATTGCAACATGCCTGAGGTATTCACTAGATCCTATCCCTAGTGTGTACTTATTCATCCCGCGCTCCCTTCTACCTAGAGAATTGTTCTCTAACATAACAGGCCATGAGATGAAAGAAGTGAAACCAACGGAGTCTTTTGCAACAGCTTTGTCCTGTAACTTCCTGACTTTCTCCATGTGCTGTAACCTGTGCAAATTAGATTCACCAAATCCTATGACATTAGTTGCTGATGTGGTGAGATTCAATTCTTGGGCCTCTCTCATAACTTTCAACCAATTTTCAGCAGAGCCTTTCTTTGGTGAAACATCTAGTCGGACTTCGTCTACAAGCATCTCAGCCCCTCCTCCGGGCAAACCATGCATACCAGCATCCCGGAGAGATTTCAATACCTCCTTAGTTGGTAAACCACATATTTCTGAGATACCCTCAATTTCAATTGGAGAGAAACAATCCAAATCTATTGAAGGGTGCCTAGATCTCAATTCATGAATTAGATCAGTGTACCATTCTAGTCCAAGTTCGGGATGGACTCCGCCTTGCATGAGTACTCTCGAACCACCTATATTTTCTAATTGTGAAATTCTTTCGCTTATTTGGTCCAAAGTTTGTAGATATGTTTCTGAGTGCCCAGGGGGTCTGTAAAAGGAACAAAATTGGCAGTTGATTGTGCAGACATTTGTATAATTGACATTTCTATCAACCATATATGTTACATGGTTGCCTGGAACTCTCATTCTTCTCTGGATGGAAGCTACATGCATCAACTCTGATAGGTCTGCCTCATCATACAATACCAGAGCATCTTCTACGCTTAGACGGGGCGGAGAATCCCTAGATTGAGAGAGTAATATTTTCTGACAACGGGACAAGCAATCACCTCATATGCCCGATAATTTCCTCCAACTCGGAGATTTCCTTTGGGCAAGAAGAAGTTAGAACCACAGGGCCATCCTCCGTGATGAGTATGTCATCCTCAATCCTAACTCCGATACCAGCATATCTCTCTGGGATTTTAACATCTGTTCGCCAACTACCAAAGTACAAACCAGGCTCCACGGTCACTATCATGCCTGGTTTGAGTTCGGGACCTGGGTCGTTATCACCCTGTCTCCCTCCCCCAACATCGTGGACATCTAGGCCCAAGAAATGGCCTGTGCCATGCATGAAATATTTACGATACTGGCCATCAAACTCCAATGGATCCCCTATCGCTTCTTCTAGTGTACAATCAAGTATACCCAAGTCAAGGAGTCCTTTGGCAATAATCCTCGACGAAGCTTCATGGAATGAAGACCATTTAGCCCCTGCTTGACAAGCTTCTATTGCAGCAATTTGTGACTTGAGTACTAGTTCGTATATTTCCTTCTGGGCCTCAGTGAACTTACCATTTACTGGCCAAGTTCGAGTGATGTCGGAAGCATACCCCTCAACTTCGCATCCAGCATCAATCAGAACTAATTCCCCGTCGGCTACAGGGTCTTGGTTAGAGTTGTAATGTAGAATTGCAGCGTTCTCCCCTCCCCCTACAATCGAAGGATATGCCCATTGAGCACGGTTTGAAGTAAAGCATGATTCGATTATTGACTGAAGATGCCATTCTCCAACACCTGGTTTTCCAGCCCTCATGGCTAGAATATGTGCATCTGATGCAAGTTCAGCAGACTTCCTCATCAGTTCAATCTCAGCTTCTGACTTGATTACCCTTAGAGAATCTAAATGTTTTTTCGGGTCTAGAATATCCATTCCACAATCCTGCAAAATTGAGTCTATCTCGGAATTTAAACCGTCTATGCAGAAAATATGTTCAGAGTCTTCAATCATTGGAGATACTACTTCTAGTAAGTCTGCAATAGAATACGCTGAATCAACCGGCCAATTGTTGGCTGCGCCTTCAGGGCCAGCCCTCCTACCTTCCCATATCTCTGCTTTAGTATCCTGAGGAGGTACGAAAAGTGAAGTAGACCATGTGCCGCTCAGATTGCTAGCCATCCAAACTGAATCTGACTCAGACCACCCACAAAGATAGAGCATGTAGGAGTTTGCTCTGAATGGATAGTGTGTGTCATTAGACCTGACTGACCTCGGATTGGTAGGAATTAGTACAATCGAATTCTCAGGTAGATTATCCAAGAAGGCTGACTGCCTATTCGAATACTCTGAATCTGAGAAAGTTAGCACCATGAACCCTCAGCACATGTCCATATGGCGTTGTTTATGAGGGATTCTACTAGTCTGAGTCTGAGTCCCATGTAGGAATTCCTCCAGAATCATCAGAAGATCTGTATCTCAGTAAAATTGCAGAGAGTAGAAACAAAGCAGAAATGAGTAGAACAATTACATGATAAGGTAGTGGTTCTGATGAATCTGGATGAATCAATAGTACAGAGATGCTAGTGAAAGCATCATCGTCATCAATTACATCTAGTGTCAGAATGGCTTCTAGACTTGCATTCTCGGGCCAAGTCAACATTCTTTCACATCCTTCATACATAGGCTCGTAATCAATTTTCCAGACACATCTAAGGCCTGCGATATCATTCTCAGTATCGCTTGAATCAGAAGCATCTAGTTCCCAGGAGTCTCCATTCTGAAGTCTGATTGTGCTGCCATCAAGCATAGGAGTTCCTGAAACCGATGCTATCGCATTAGGCAGAGTATTCTCAATGTCGAATTCAAAGACTTTAGTAGACGAAATTCCTCCTTCATCAGTTATTCGTAATGTTAGAGAATAATTACCTCCACTATTACCGAGGAGAGAATAGGTTCCCCCATTAATCTGGATATCTAGTGGAGTTTGGCCGCTATGTGAAGGCTTTCGCAGGACCCACATATACTCAATTCCTTCTCTGCCCCAATAAGGATCTCCAGATGCGCTAGCGTCGAATATTATCTCTCCATTACTCTCTACAAAAAATGAATTTCCCACTAAAGAAATTTCAGGAGGGAGATTGTTTACTCTGATTTCCACACATTGTTGTGCAAAGGCCAAACCTGAAGGATCGTAGTTCTCGACATACATCGAATGCCAACCATCTTCTAGTGAGGAGATATCTATAGTCGTAGAGAATTCACCAGTTGTGTTTATCACAGATAGTATTTGAGTCATGTCGGAATCTCCTTGTTCCGAACAAGCCTCTGCAGAACTACTAGCAGGATATGTGAAGAATCTAGTCTCAGAATCGGCCCAAACAGTTGGATGTGAGCTCCATCCGGTCACTATCATATCTCTGTGAGCCCACTCACTATCTTGGGGATTAAAGATTAGTAGACCAGAACGCAATGTGTCTCCTATGAAAAGAGCCTTAGTGCTGCTCCAACTTAATTGACCGGAATATACCGTGACTGTGAAATAACAAGTGCATACAGGAATCTCGATTATATCCAATTCAGTGTACCAGGACCACAACAATCTATTGCTTTGAGAATTTATCTCTTCAAGACTTTCTGTAAGATGTCCTGAAAGTGTGATGTCATCAGAAATTATTGTCCAAACAACAGAGTCAGGAATAATGTCATATTCTATTGAGCCTGAAAGTGTAATTGTTTCGTTGGTAGAAAGGCCATTCTCAAAGTCAAATCCTATTATTGCTGGATCGTCCGAGTCAGCGTTAACTGAAGGAGAGATGAAGAAGAAAGGTGCTAGAAGCACAATTATCATCATCATTGACTTCTTCTTCATGTTACTCTGGCAATACCTACCGGTAATGAAACCGATGCATCGTTGATTATCTATCTGAAATTCTCATTTGCCAAGATAATTCATCAATCCAAAGTCTGAGGGTTTCGCGATCAACGAACTCCCTACTAGCCTTGGCTGCCAGTATGCAATCACAAGCTGCGGCTGCTAGGGTTGTTGCATCGGTAATTGATAGTCCGTTTCCTAATGCAGCGGCGAGAGCGGTTGCGGCTGCATCATGCAAGCCTATCTGCTGAACTGCTGAAGGAGAAAGGCAGGGGATATGAAATGGTTCCTCGCCATCTCTGTACATAGTGACTCCTTCCGTGCCCCGGAGTACAACCAGAGCTCCCCAGTTATACTGTGAAATCAATGTAGCAGCGGCACTGGCTTGGCTGGAAGTTCCATGTCTGCGTGACAGAAGATCCAGTCCCCTATTCTCAAAAATCACAACATCTGATCCTTCACTTCTATCTAGTCCTGTCAATTTTGGATCAGCAATGACCGGCAGACCTGCCTGCTTTGCAGCAGAAATCAATTGTAGAGATGTCTGAGTATCTAAAACACCCTTGTCATAATCAGAAAGTACAATTGCACTGCTATCTGAAATTTCGGCGATGGCTCCCTCGTAGATGGATTTCCTAACATCTTCTGGTAATGGATCCCTGGGTCCACGGTCGGCTTGCAAAAGTATCTGACTTTCATCTAGGAGGCTTTCTCTACTTCCATAGAATCTGATTTTTGTGAGTGTGTTTCGCTCAGAGACTGATTGAATACTATCGGTAGAAATTCCATGATCGGATAATTTCTTGACTATTGTGCGGCCTTCTCTGTCATCTCCAACGCAACAATGTAAGCTCACTTGGATTCCCAGAGATTTCAGGCCCATTGCAATATGTGCTGCGGCCCCGGGGGTTTCCTCTGTACTCATTATCTTGAGAACTGGTACTGGTGCAGTTGAGTCGAGATTATTTGCATAGCCGTGATGGAATCTATCTAGCATAACATCTCCAATGAGCGTTACTTTAGACTCGCCCATAGAATCGAGCATTTCACACAATCTGGCTAACACCGATGCCCTGTCTTCGCCATCTTCCATGAAGATGCCAGTCGAGTAATGCGAATGATGTTTACCACCGGCGGACTCAAGTTTGGAACCTTATGGCGCAACTGTGGAAAGGCACGCGGAAGGCTGGTTATATTCCGGTAAAGCTGCAGATAGGTTCTGGTCCAAGTCGGCTATAGGAAGGCCAATGGGGGAAAAGGTTCTGCTACTTGCTGATGCAGAAGTAATCTTCTGTAATCAACATAGGCATTTGGATTTCCCATACAATAATTGGCTTGCTGATTCGTTATCGCAGAATTCCGACTTATTAGACGAATACATGGTAATTGAAGCGCTTAGAGTTCCTGGAAATAAGGTAGTAATCGGTGCTAATCTAGAGCATCTGGGAATTGATTTTTCAGAATTATCATGGGCTGCAAGATGGGGGTCAGACAAGCACCCTAGGAGCGAATCTCCAGAAGCTGAAATCAGATGGTTTCACGCCAGTTCAGAATTAGATGTCCAAGATCTGCATGAATGGTCTGTTGAGGTCCATTCAAGAGATAGGATTGCAGAGGTAATTATTGTTGACGATGAAAGTTCTGTAGTCACATACAGAGTTTCATCATCTGAACCATCGGGAGAGTTAGGGCGATTGCAGAGTCGGGATATTACACAGATTAGAGAGAGGGATTTCAAGCCGCTTTCTAATGGCAGAGTCATGATCCTAGATACAGACTCTTGGCCAGATGAGCGGATTGGTATCCCCTACCCAAATGGACGAATCGTAGATTCGATTTGTGCCGATATGATCTACGCAGATCAGGAGGATAGGGTCGTAGGTTCTAGCATTTTGTCGGACCTTCTAAACAGAGGTCTACACCCTAGGCCGGGCTTCAAATACGGCACTAGGTGGAGGTGTTATGACAAGCCTCTGGGAGAGGAGCATGCTCCCTGGCTTGTAGTGCATCCCCTAGAGGCCCCTAGTGATTGGGAAGGGGCTTGTCTAGCATCTAGGTTGGCAGCTGGAGTTGGTAAGACATGGTTACACCCATTACTTGAAAATGGTGAATGGAGATATTTGTCAATATCTAGGCCACCAGCCGACTCTAGGTGGACTAATCCAAACAGAAGATAGCTAATCTTCTCTCCTACCAGTTAGAATTGAGATAGAAATTAGTATCGAGATGATGAATACGCCATTGGCTGGTTCTGCTAACCAAGCAACCCAGCCATCGCCAGTGAAGGGAGATTCAGCTTCTAGAAGGAGAGGGATTCTGTTCTCATTCCCGTGAGTATCTGAGAGCACTATCGTTCCCCTTGCAAGCATTCCTGGTTCTAGTAGCCCCATCGGATCAACATCGAATGTAATCGACTCACCTGGCCCTAAAGTAACGGGCGATTGTGCTGTAGCAATTCTAGAAACCGCCCCCTCTAATGCGATTGAATATATCATATCGCCATTTCCTTCATATTCTGGTATAACCGAAACAGTAGATGGATTCTCCCAAGACACCACAGAGTACAGTTCATCGGAAGAGATTCTGTGACCTACAATGTGTACATCAATGGATGAATCAGTCTTGGTTTCAAGCTCACAGCCTATTGTCCCAAATAGAGTAAAAGAATCCGAATTTATGTCATCATAATCTAGGATTTTCACGATTGTAGTGCCGGCTGGAATATGTACATATTTAGCCGGGGAGTTATCAGACTGTGAGGTCGATAGGGAGATTTCAAGATTGCACGGCTGAGTAGTCGTGACTTCTGCAAAAACTGACTCTGGAGGTAGTAATTGCAGGGGAGATCTGGGTGTCAAAACGCTGGTATTGGAAATTGGCCCTGAGTGGAGATGTACTGAGGCAGAGTCATCTGAAATAGCCTCAACCGAAATTGTCCAAGGTACAAGTCTACCGCGATTATCTCTAATTTTCATCCCTGAACTACCAAAGGTATCTCCGGTACCGAAGGTATCGTCTGGGCTACCAGAATCTCTACCTCTCTGTAGTGCCGCATCTCCATCAGCTTCGATGATTTTCACCCAAGCATTGTCTGGATCTGTATTCACAAGATTCTCAACTGGATTTCCATTATTGTCGTCTGAGTGTTCGACCAATATTCCATGACCAGGGAGTGCAGAATCAAAACCAATACTTCCCCTATAGGTGACCCAAATATGTTCCCCGGGTGCAATTGGAATTGCCAAACCATAACCTCCATCAGAAATAGCCTCAAGAGTGTGTTCTGAATCTACAGAAATATCGAGAACGATGTATCTTTCGGCTCCAATTTGATTGAGAGAAGCTGCTCCTGGCATAGCTGGCGTATCGCCTCCTCCATTCCAATTCCCACTGGCCATGATATCCCAGTCACCAAGTCCGTTCCAATTCGATGTTGGTATTTCACTGTGAACATCGTACAGATCATATGCCCCCATCTGATGTAACATCTCATGAACAATTGTACCTATGCCAGAATCTAAGGAAGCTACTGTGTAATGTTCAATATTCCAGTCATCAATTGCTAATGGATTGCTAAGCCATGACATATGACTCCACAGTGCATCAGATCCTCCTCCTGATTCCTGGGCTCTACCAGAATGCAAAACCAATAATCTGTCAACAACTCCATCGCTATCGAAATCCCATTTCGATAGGTCCATTCCGCTTAGTAGATCTAGGCAAGCAGCTTCAATCATATCGTCGACATAGATGTCCCTTTCGTCTTCTGAATCATATCCCCAATGACTCTCGGGATTCGGAGATAACCAAACTCTATCGGATAATGTAACAGTAAGAGCTGACTTAGAGCCACTCATTTGATCGACATACATGCTTGCCGAACCATCAATAGAGAACATTGAATTGGCCTTCTGCTGGGCGAATGGGCGACCCTCAAACTCCACTCGAAGTACTAGCCATTCTTCATTTTCTTGTAAACCGACTAATTCACTTTCTTCTTCAGTTGTTGAAGAAGGTGCACCTATCCATTCATCAAGCGCATCTGGATTAGTATTGGCCCAAATCCCCAGTATCAGAATAGCCACCGCTAGGCCGGCCCGTACTGCGTTCATGGCTAACGTCCAAGATTTTCACCTTTCAATCCAATGCAGTATTGCCTACTAATTGAGTCGAATGGGCGAGAGATGATGTCTTCCATTCGTCTGATTGTGCACGGGGTTCGTCTAACCACCCTAATCCGCTAAACTTGCAATCTAATGAGTTCAGACTTGACTTGAATTGTTCTGGGAATGGAGTAGAATCGCACCCAGTCACTACTAGGTGGGTTATTTTGTGCTGAGAAACAAGGTCGGCAAGAGCTACCTGTTCCCGGAGGTTCAAACACAAAGCCTCACAAGTAGGAGATGCGATACCATTTGGGATAGAGTCAATTGGAACACCCGGACAAACTCCCTCGCATCCACAATCCACAATTGCAAGACGAACGGGATCGATACCGATTGATATATCCGAGATAGAAAAATTACGCCGCCCGAGAGGCGCTGTTGGCAGGCTGCTTGAGATTCTGTCTGCAAACGCCATGGCAACTAGTGCGAGTAAAATCCTAAGTCCTTCAAATTCAGAAGGAAGAGTAAGAATTAGTATACCCCCTAGAATGGCCAAGAATCTATTTCGTAATTTTGTCCGACCATCCTCGACCATACCCAATAGTCGCGCCAATGATAGAGTAATAGTTGCTAGAATTACACATACAACTATCCATGAAATTCCAATTGCAAGACTGAATATTGAAGCAGCGTCATATCTACTTACTACTCCTTCTAATTCATCTGCTGCTAATGCTACATCAACAAGGACAGGGAAACCAATCCACCAGAGCAAAATAATCAGGACGGGTAAGAAAAGAGAGCAGAATATCAGAACCAGATTAAACCAAGTGCGTTCATTAGGAAATAAACCAGGAGAGGCAAACCGCTGAAGGCGAATAGAAAGCAGGGGCATCACAGTAAGAGTCGACAATAGGATAGATATTGCCCACTTCATCTCAATCCAATCAAACGGGGAATAAATAGTTAGATTGGTCGAGGATTTTCCTAGAGGTAGATTTTCGAGCCATGAAACCATCAATGAATCACTAATCAATGCCCAAAGAATGGATAAGCCTAGAATCATCAGTAAAGTCTGTCTGAAAATCGAGTATAACTCGGATAGATGATGGTTGAATTCTACTCTGAGAGCATTTGGATGTTCCATACTTCTCAGAGAATGTCCTTGACCTCGCGCTCGACTCTTGTTGCCAGAATAGTTCTGTACACACCATAAGCCGCCCAAGCACTAAGGAAGAAAGCGCATCCGATTAGGAATCCCGTCAGATCAGTAATCCTAGTCCCCTCGTGAACAATACTGGCAGGAGGGAATCCAATTGCTGTATCTGAGGAGAGCCATCGAACACCTACTACGAAAGAGGCGATACTCAGCAGACCTCTGCGGATTGCCTGAGGATAGGCCAACTCCATTGCTAGGTACTCTGGACCATTGCCATAGCGCCTCTCGAGGACTTCTCTTTGGACAACTGCTCCGACCAGGAGAGCTACCAAACTGGTCCAATACAAGGCATTGCCTTGCTGATAGATGCTTAGGGCTAGAGCAGCTTGTCTCTCAGCTTCCTTCTGGGATTCAGACTCTTCGATAACAAACAATGTGTCATAATCACCAACTGAGATTGTTCTGGTCTCTAGAGTAGCGTCATCGTCCCCAGTCGTGATAGTGCCCGGCGGACTAATTGAGAAAGATAGGATATTCCAATAATCCATCTCATCGGGTATGCCTGCCCCATCTACGGAGTTTCCAACCAGCCAGAAATTAATCTGTCCGACATCTTCTGATGGAGATGTCCATGTTAAATCCCAAATTCCGTCAGCATCAGGTTCAGAGTGAGAGACATCATTGGGGGCGTCCTCTGCCTGTCTAATTTCTTGATCATCTGACCAAGAGAATGTACCAACACCTTCTGACGAAAGAAGGAAACCGGCCTTGGTATTTCCATCGCCGCCGGAAAGTGTGACTGAGTCAGCAACGGTGACAGTTAGCGGATAAGATGTGTCGGCATCATACATCACCGGAACACCAGTAATCATTACTACCGCTCTATCAGAGGTTGCATTGTTGTTGTGACAAGAACAGCCATATTTGACAGTAGGCTCATCATATCCATTCAGAGCAGCTGGGCCGCCACTCATCCCTAGGGCTGGTATGGCCATAAGGGCCAGAATTACCAAGCAAACCGCGGTTTTAGTCAAGGCCGCTCGCATTCTCACAGTAACACCTCGTCGGTCGGAGTCTCATAACCGTTGCCTGAACGCATCCCATAGGGATGCGCTGACTTCACAACTCCTTCAAAGCCGAGTTGAGTTCATTCATCATCTGTTTACCATCACCAAACAGCATCATTGTCTTGTCCATGTAGAACAGATCATTGTCGACTCCAGCATATCCAACAGATAGGCTTCTCTTGATGATTACTACCACTCTAGCCTTATCGACATCAAGGATTGGCATTCCAGCTAGTGGACCTTCGCCTGTTCGAGCAGCAGGGTTGGTTGTGTCATTAGCACCGATAACCAATGCGACATCGCACTCCGGGAACTCTGAATTGATGTCATCCATCTCAATTAGTTGCTCGTATGGTACACTTGCTTCTGCCAGTAGGACATTCATGTGCCCTGGCATCCTTCCAGCCACGGGGTGGATTGCATAGGATACTTCACAGCCCTCGGCTTCCATCAAATCTGCAAACTCTTTGACCGTGTGCTGACTTTGACTGACGGCCATTCCATAGCCTGGAATCACAATCACCTTCTGGGCCCCGTCAAGAACCATGGCGACTTCTTCGGGATCGCTGCCAACCTTGGTTCTTGTCAACTGGTCTTTCTCCCCAGAGCCGCCAAATGCCTTGAACAGGACATCTGGCAGTGTTCTATTCATCGCCTTGCACATTATGAAAGTTAGAATTAATCCAGCTGCACCGACCATTGAACCTGCGATGATTAGAACATTGTTACCGATTACGAAACCTGTGAATGCAGCTGCGATTCCGGAGAGCGAATTTAGTAGACTTACAACAACTGGCATATCTGCTCCACCAATTGGAATCACAAACAATACTCCGAGTAGACTAGAGAACCCTACAATCATCCAAATGTAATCTGTATTAGTCGGATCGTCAATAGTCATCCAAATTAATGCTAGAGAGGCCGCTAGTAGGATAATCTTGACTGCATTTAGCCAAGGAGGGCCCCATGTGGGGAAACTTACCCACTTTGGACGGCCACGATCATCCTTCTTGCTAAATGGAACATAAAAACCACCTTTTAGTTTCATCATCGCAACAAGAGAGCCGGACAGAGTGACCCAACCGACGATTCCTGAAAGACCGATGGCGACCCAGATTGCATACAATTCTATTCCCGAGTCCGGGACATTTCCTTGGTCTAGCCTACCTAGGACTTCGGAAAGAGCGACTAATGCCGACGCACCTCCTCCGAACCCATTGAATAAAGCGACTAATTCGGGCATTCCAGTCATCTCGACTTTGATGGCCATTAAGGCGCCGATGATAGTTCCAATCGCAAGTCCTCCGACGATTAACTCCCATCCAATTACGCCCTCTGAATACATCCTCGTCAATGTAACCAGTACTGCTAGGAGCATTCCCATTGCACCAAGTCTGTTGCCTTGAGGTGCAGTTCTAGGACTGGATAGTCTCTTAATTCCGAGGATGAATAGAGCTGCTGCAATCAAGTAGCCAATATCCCATACTGCCGAGTCTACCAATCACTCGCCCCCCTTGCGTTTCTTGCCTGCTATCATTTCCAGCATTCTATTAGTTACCATGAAACCGCCAACCACATTGATAGTGGCCATAACTAGTGCAGCGAATGCAAGCCATGCAGCTACTCCGGGATCTCCATCGTTGAATGCGGCATTAGATAGAATTAGAGCGCCAACAATAGTAATTCCTGAGATTGCGTTTGCACCCGACATTAGCGGAGTATGAAGAGTAGGAGGGACTTTACTAATCAACTCAAAACCTAGGAAAATCGCTAGGACGAATACAGTAATGCTACCAACCAATGCAGCTACAGTTAGACTCATCCAACCACCTCGGACAATCTGGATTGCTTAGGATGAATCTCCCCTTCAGTACAGATTAGCACTCCTCCCATACCAGGGACATGGAAGTCTGAGTCTTTCTCGGCCCCTACTAGGACATCATCGTCCATCGACATGGTGAATTCTCCGTCAACCATTAGTGAAGTAACGAAGTTTACTAGGTTATTTGAGTAAAGCATACTAGCAGTCGACGCAATGGTGCCTGGAAGATTCTCGATACCAACTATGGTTACATCATTGTGTACAACTGTTTGGCCTGGTTGTGTCAGCTCACAGTTACCTCCAACATCAGCATTCATATCGACAATTACGGCTCCCGGTTTGAATGAATCCACAGCGTCTGCAGGCACCGTTATTGGAGCAGGTCTACCAAATATCCGAGCAGTTGTGACTATTACATCAGCGTCCTTAGCAACTTCACATACAGTATCGTTTACTTTCTGAATAAACTCTGGAGTCAGGGGCTTAGCATAACCCGATTCATCTTCAAAGTCGTCCATTCCCTCTACCTCAATGAAACGACCGCCAACAGACTCAATTTGCTCAGCGGCCGACTTCCTTACATCGGATGCGAACACGATTGCACCTAGACGCTTGGCTGTGGCAATTGCTTGCAGGCCAGCCACACCACTCCCCATGATGACGAATTTTGCCGGCTTTACAGTTCCTGCACTGGTAGTCATCATTGGGATTGCCTTGCCGATTTGAGCAGCCCCCATAAGAACCGCCTTGTAACCTGCAAGATTGTCTTGACTTGAATTGACATCCATCGACTGCGCCCTAGATAGTCTTCTTGGAATCATATCCATACTGAGAAGAGTAATTGAAGAATCCAAACATTGCTTGACTCTCTCAGGATGACGGAAAGGATCGGCAACACAGGCTACAACTTGTCCGTTTTTCATTTCAGAAGAATCTGGAATGTTAATTGTGACTAGTAAATCGGCTGAAAGAGCCTCGTCCCTCGATGTCACAATGGCCCCTCTGGACTCATACTCTGAATCCGAATAACTCGAAGAAGAACCTGCTCCTGACTCAACTACGACTTCAAACCCAGACTTACTCAATTTAGGTATCGAGTTAGGGACGATGGCGACTCTGTTTTCTCCTTCAGGTTCCTTCAATACACCCAGTCTCATACAAGTCACACTCTCCTAATGAGCCGAAGGCTCATGTCGGATGTGCGCACCGAACGGAATTAGACTATTGAATCAAACGGCTAGATTATCTCGCCTAAATATAGCATATTCTCAGAATCAGGATTGAGTATTACAAAAATTGTAATGGCCGCTAGTTATGAAGCAGTGGCTCACTAAAGGCTAAGGATTGAATTATTACCCCAGCGTTTGGGGATGACGAATGGGAACTAAAGTTGAACAAACCAAAGAACCGATACGAGTTGCTGTGACTGGGGCTGCTGGAAATATTGGATATGCTTTATTGTGGAGGATTGCAAGTGGGGATTGCTTTGGCCATAATCAGCCATTGATATTACAATTGCTAGAAATTCCTCCAGGAATGCAACGCCTTGATGGAGTTATCATGGAGCTAAAAGATTCAGCATTTCCATTGGTCCACGATGTTATTGGTACCGACGACCCGGAGCTTGCATTCAAAGGCGCTGAAGCAATATTCCTAGTAGGATCTCGGCCTCGAACAAAAGATATGGATAGATCAGATCTCGTTGCGGCGAACGGTCCAATCTTTGTTGGCCAGGGTAAGGCAATAGATGCGGTTTCGTCGCGGGATGTGAAAGTCATTACTGTAGGTAATCCATGTAACACCAATGCGTTGATTGCTTCCGCAAATGCACCTGGAATATCATCGCGGCAATTTACCGCAATGACTCGTCTAGACCAGAATAGAGCTGTGGGTTTGATGGCAGAGAAAGCTGGAGTCCCTGCCTCGAAAGTTCAAGATGTATTTATCTGGGGAAATCATGCTAATACTATGTATCCGGATCCAAGGTTTGGAGTTGTGGATGGCAATATAGCCACAGAGGTTTTTGAAAATGATTGGCTACAGGGCGATTTCTTAGAGACTGTTGCCACTCGGGGTAAAGCAGTGATAATGGCACGGGGAGCATCGTCGGCAGCCTCGGCGGCATCTGCGGCTGTTGATCATATGCGAGATTGGTGGCTGGGTTCCAATGGACGAATCGTATCGATGGCATTGCCTTCAGAAGGTTGGTATGGTGTTCCTGATGGACTGGTTTTCAGTTTCCCCTGCCGATGTGAGGGCGGAGAAATTATTGTGATTGGAGACTTGCCTATTGACGAATTTGCACAATCGAAGATTGAAGAAAATGTGGCAGCCTTACTTGAGGAAAGAAATGCGGTGAATGATTTATTGTAGGAATTTCGGCCTAAAGCAAGTGATTAATCCGTTCATTTCATCGTCTTCTCTTTACTCGTGATAATAATGAGTGTGCCTCGCCGCCATATTCACCTCGAACATGATGGGAAGTTGTTGCTAGTTGATTTAGACGGTAATGGGCCAGTAATTCCTAAAATGGGAAGAGTCGGAGATGGTGGCTTCTCTATTCGCCTACCTACTCCTGAAGAAGCACGAGGAATGGGCCTGACTTGGAAGGAAAAAAGAACCAATCAGTTTAGATTAGGTCAAGATATACACGATGTTATAGTTGCAACTCCTGAAATTTCTTGGCCGGGAGAGTGGGCTTGGAAAGATTCTGTAATCTCAGATAATTCAGTAGACCCTGTAGCTCGAGAGTCAGTGTATAGGACCTTGCACAGAGTAGTCAGTAAAGTAGTCATTACTAATTCGGATGATGAGGTCCTAATGGCCAAGGTTACGCGTGGCTTCTTTACTGGGTGTTGGACTCTTCCGGGTGGTTTTGTCGATTATGCAGAGCACCCTCGTACAGGTGCTGAGAGAGAAGCGCTCGAAGAATTGGGAATCAATATCCGTATTCCGGATCCGGAAGGAGAATCCGGCGATGTTTACAAGGGCGATGATGGAGCAGTAATTCAACAGGCTATTTTCCAAAAAGATGGTATCAATTGGTTGTCATTTACATACCGGTGTAGAGCAGATATTCCTGCAGCAGATATTGTGCCAAAGGATGATGAGATTGAAGAGGCTCGATGGTTCTCAAAAGAAGAAGCGTTGAAAAATGCCGTCTCATTATTCGATATCGAAGCAATTCGCAGGGTCGAATAGTGGTGGGCCCGCCAGGATTTGAACCTGGGTCTATTGGTCCCAAACCAACAAGCATTGGCCAGACTAACCCACGGGCCCGGATTGCGTTCCACTAGAGATGCTGAGATGAAGGTTACTGGAGCCAAGCCCAGAGATTGGGTGCCTTTCTAATGAGTATTCCTTCAACCTCTGCACTTCCAATTACCTGCTCTGCTGTTGGCTCTTCATAACCCTCTTTGAGTAGTTCTCGTGATAGGAGTTCAACTGTGATAATCCCCTCAGAAGTGGTTGATTTTTGTAGAATTCTACGAATTGCCTCGGGACCTCCTCTAGACATAGTTGCCTTAGTTTCCGCCTTTGCTTTCTGAATAGCAATTTTGGATTCAACCTCTTGTGCAATTCCCTCTGGGAGATTTGAACTGGCTACAGCCTCAGATAATTGATCCGGAGTTTCAAAGAGTTTTGATTCGTAACCGTTTGTTGAGCCACAATGTGGACATGGTCGCTTAGTTCCTCTCGGTGAGCCATAGGCACCCCCACAAGTGCAGCGGATAAGTGCCCAATGCTTCTCCATGACCGAACCGAGTTATCGAAGTACAATAGTTTGTCCTCAAGAAGTTAGTTAATCGAAACAAGATTTATCTTCAAGATTGTACACGCAATACCATGTGCTTGACATGCGGAGTCATCATGACCACTGATCCAAGATCTAGGAGATACAGAATCTTGGATATGGGATGTATGGCATAATCTTGAGAATCAAATAGGTCCCATGAAGGGGCATTTGATGAATACCCCCCTCCTAGGATGGTTGTGCGTGCTCGCGTATTCTGTGGTTGGTTGCTGGCAGTAACATTCATCCTTATGTCTGGCAAATCTTTCGCAGAAAATGGTGATTTTACCACTGAGTCTTGGGGTTTTCTACTACTAACTCCACTTGCTTTTGCTCTAGCACTTAGTCCAAGCATGCCTTGGGAAAGTACAGAATCAGGAAATCATGATTGGGAAGATGAAGATGAAACTGATTCAGTGACTAAAGTTCCCGATCCTGAAGAATCTGGTTTCGATGTGCCTGTCCTATGATTATGTCAGCCTAAGTGTCTCTAGGTTAGCAGGAGCATATGTCTGAACTCTGAACCTCTCCCTCAAACCTTGACGGAATGCGTTACAAGTCTGAGGATCTCCGTGATGGCAAATAATTTTTCGAGGTGTTGGATTCAATGCGGAGACATAGTCGAATAGTTGGTTCCTGTCGGAATGTCCGCTGAATCCGTCGATTGTAACGGTGTTACATCGAACATCCACCATCAGAGTTTGGCCGCCATCGGAAAGTGGAACCTGTGGGTGCCCCTGTTGAAGACGCCTGCCGAGGGTGCCTGATGCCTGATAGCCAACAAAACATAGAGTGTTGCCAGGCTCAGGTGCCCAGTGCTTGAAGTACTCAACAATTGGCCCTCCTGTCATCATCCCACTAGTAGCTAGAACAATGCAAGGACTTGGGTCCAGTAGAATGCTCTCACGCTGATCTCTTGATTCTACTTGCTTGAACCAAGGAGAGTTGAAAGGATTCTCTGAGCCACCCTTCAGCATCTTCCCTCTAAGATCACGATTTAGGAAATTCGGGTGGCTCGAATGAATAGCGGTGGCTTCTGCAATCATACCATCCAACCAGACAGTAACAGGCTTGATGTTACCCGATTTGAATAATTGATCAATAGCTATCATTACTTCTTGCGAGCGACCCACGGCAAATACAGGGCAGAATATCTTACTTCCTCTACCGAGCGAGTCTTGAATCAAATCCTGCAATTCCTGACTGGCTTGCTGCCTAGATGGTTGGATGTCTTGAGGGCCTCCATAGGTAGACTCGATCACCAGAGTCTCCACTTTGGGGAACCTTACTGTAGCTGCATCGAAAAGCCACGATTTCTCATACTTGATATCGCCTGAGAAAAGCAACTTGTGCTCGCCCTTACCTTCGCCAATTTGCATATATACGCTAGAGGAACCGAGAATATGCCCGGCATTCTCCATTGTCATTTTGATATCTGGTGAAATATCGGTTTTATCCCCCCAATTGACATCTACAATGTGCTTGATACATTCTTGGATATCGGCCTTGGAATATGGTGACTCGTTACCTTCTGCCTGTGCCACTTTGATGTAGTCTATTTGTAAGAGTGTCATTAAATCTCGAGTCGGGGGCGTACAGTAGACTGGCCCTCTGTACCCATACTTGAACAGGACTGGTAACATACCGATATGGTCAATATGGGCGTGGGTGATTACAATTGCATCAAGATTGTCTAGTGGCAATAGTTCAGGAGCAGTAAAGAAAGGTTCTACTTCGCTTCGATTAGTTGTCGGCTTAGCTCCACAGTCTACTAGAACCTTAGATTCGTTTGTTGTCACAAGATGCATTGCTCTGCCGACTTCACGGTATGAGCCAAGGGCTGTAACTCGAACCCATGGCTCCCCCGGCCTTGGAGGCCGATAGATTCTAGTTCCAAATTTCCTCATTAGGGACTTTCTATCTTCGGCCATCTCCTTTCTGTATCTCCTTATATCATGCTGAGTCCTGCTCTCAATTGCAGGAGCTCTGACAACATCGACTAGCCATCCAATTTCATCCCTTAGAGACTTGATGTTTGAGCCCTTGGGCCCCACAGCTGCCGAGGGGTCGTCACACTCAAGAATAACCTGACATATTGCAGGATCTAGCCAAGTTTTGCGTAGCTTTGCCTCATCCGGAATGAATTTGAGAATTGCGTCGTGTACGGCACTTTCATCTGCGAGGAGATCGGGGTGCGGACGAATTACGATTCGTCGTTTTACTGCCTTAGCGATTCGAACAGTCAAGTTGTCACCCGAGCCACCGAATGCAGAAGGCTGATCAGTGATAATGGAGATTGAACCCGCTTCTAAATCGACTTCATAGTTGATATCGCTAGGCACCAGCTTGGATATCTTCTTCTTTAATTCGCTCAGTGTAAGTCTCAATTTTTCACATCCATGGTGAACTCACGGTAGCGCTGTCACCCGAAGGGGCGTATGGCACTAGGCCGGGAGTTTAGATTGTGGACAATAGGTTGTTGACTTCTTCCTCAGACAACTGTTGATAGCCGCCATCTGCGGTAATCACTGCTAAGTCCATCCCATTGCCGCTAGCTGCATCTCTTTGAGCGGAAGCAAGCAATGCCTTGGCGGCTACCTTGAGTGCTTGTTCTTGTGACATGTTCTCTGAGAACTGGTCTTCTAGAACTCCGTACATGTACGGACTACCCGAACCTGTAGCGCAATAAGCATCAGGGATTGATCCTCCTGCTGAATCAATACTGTACACGCTTGATCCGGAATCATCGACACCCACGATGAGTAATTGCACATAGTGCGGTCGGCCTACGAGAATATTAGCAGTCAGTGTAGCCGCACCCTTCACTGTCATCGCCTTTCCGTGCTTGAGTTCGTAGAGTCTTAGTTCTGCAGTAAGTGTGCGTGAAAGTGCTTGAGCATGTCCAACAAGTCCCGCGGTAGTCAAAGCAACTGAATTTGAAATCTGGAAGAGTTTCTTAACGCTCTTGTTTGCGATAAAATGTCCCATGGTTGCTCTATGGTCAGCACCGACTACGACGCCTCCATCAAAGGTGATTCCGATTGTGCTAGTACCTGTCTTGACTACATCGGCGCTTTCGTTCATGATTTCACCTTGCTGAAGTCCCAGCAACCGGTTCTCGGTTCAGGACCCTTATCAATGCGACGGGGGTGCAGACTGGATATAGTAGCAATGGTGTCTAATCGTGATTTGCGATGATATTGGAACCGCAGAAGTCAAGACCGCGCGCAATAGCGCCCTGTTATGGCTAGGGAAGATGGCAGTGAGCCTCGCTGGATAGAGATGCCCAGCGTCAATGATGCTCCAGGATATGATCTAGAGCCCGGCCAAAACTATCATGATCTTGGAGAGCGTTATCCTGACGCCCCGGTTCCTAGAGGCATCAAGGATGCAATTGTTCATCGTGCGGTACTCGATGACATTACGGGTGTATCGAAAGTAATGGACTGGGTCTCCGATGGTGATTTGGTAATTGTTGAGATGAGTAATCTATTGACTCGTGAGCTTGAATTACAGACTACGGTTGAAAGGATTCGTGATTTTGTTGAAGAGGATATTTCTGGAGAAGTTGTGAGATTGGGAGATTCTAGACTACTTCTACTGCCTAATGATTTTGAAAGTGTCAAAGGACCCGAGAGGGGTTCTTCTTCGTACTATTGAGGAATAATATGGAGAGTAAAATTGAGCAGCCATGTCCGGTGTGTCACTCGAATAGTGGCCTCACTATGATTGCACACACAACTGAGATTCCATATTTCGGCGAGCATACGCAGCTGACTGTTGTTTGTGATGCATGTGGATGGAAACATACGGATTTTATTCCTGCCGAAGGAAAGAAACCTGGGTCGTGGAGTTTGCAAATCGATTCTGCCGGCCATATGTCCACAAGGATTGTGCGCTCGGGGACTTGTACCGTCAGAATAGTTGAGTTGGATCTAGAAGCTTCACCAGGAGGTGCATCGACCGGATATGTGTCAAATATCGAGGGAGTTCTTATCAGATTTGAAGATGTGATTCGGACACTCATGAGTGATGCAGACGATGAAGTTCTGGAAAAGTGTGTTGAATTACTAGCCACTTTGGCTCTAGTAAGAGAGGGTGAATACTCAATAGAGCTCCAATTGTTAGATCCCATGGGTCACAGTCAGATTTTGCATGAGGATGCAATTCCTAGGGAGCTCTCCGAAGAAGAGGCTTCTATGCTTGATTCGGGGCCCTCTGTACCGGTATTCGATTCTAGCGAATTATCCTAAAGGGCATCAGGGGCAAGGAACTCATCCAACCTATCTGACCACATTTCCCGACGCTCTGATAAGCCCTGTAACCATTCCCATGCCTTGTCTATGCAAACTTGCTTCATTTCACCGGCTAGCATTCTTCCACTCTCATATTCTGATTTGATTTCTAGAAGGGCGTTGTCGTCACGCTCAAAGAAGAATTGTAGATATTGGAAAGCTACATCCTTGGAACAATCTCCGCCAATGCGGCGGTGTTCCTCAATAGTGGGTTGACCTCCACTGAATGACCTCTTGATTTTGCGTTCAAGATCTTCAAAAGATTCATCCATGAAAATCGTCGTCTCTGGCTGGGAAGATGACATCTTGTCGCCAGTAAGTCCGACTGCAAAGCGGTGATATGTCGAACATGGAGGCATTAGGCCCATGCCGCCCATTTCTCGCTCCAATGCTAGTAGGCACATACGAATACTAGCGATATCAGCAATATTGGCTCCGGGAATCACTAAGGTTCCGTGTTTATGATTGGCAATTAGATCAGAATAACCCAGAGGAGAGATTGCAGCCATAATCCGATTGAACAGAGTCTTTCTAGACTCGACATCCACCTTTCCTCCAATCATTCCCAAAGCATTCTGATTACCGTCTTGCACAGATAATGCAATGGTAACTCCTCCTTTTGAACGGGGTTTGACATTAAACCAATGAGTCTTGCCAGCAATGCCACGAGTAAGCCTGAGATGTGGGTCCTGATCAATACCTACGGGGACTACAATCGGCCGGAGGCCACCAAATTCTTCGAGTTGTGGATGTATGATGTCACCGACTTGTACTAGTGGGGCTTGAACATGGGCAAGATTAGTATCTCCTTCAAACCCGTATATTGCCTCAAACTCAGAAAGATTGGTTCTGCGACCAAGTGTGAATGCGAGTCTCTGGACCTCAGGACGAGAGCTTTGAAAGTACACATTGGTATTTTCGGGATCTAGTCCTAAGGCTGCATAATTCATGATATACTCTTCTATCGCAGTTTTTCTGCCTGTCTCAAGAGAGGTGTCCCTAGTAGCTAGAGCTTCAAGATCCGCTACAGTGACAGTGATGTCTGCGCCTTGCTCTTGGAACCACTTGACTTGGTCGATAACCATAGAGTGGCCTAGATGCATTCTGCCACTGGGCATCAATCCGGTCAATACACCAAAAGGCTCGGAACGCTTCATACATCCTAGAACTACATCGAGATCTCGGTGTGCAAATACAATTCCTCTCCGGTGTAACATGCCCGGATTAGGGATACTAGAGACATCTACTGAACCAAGACCAAATTGTTCGATTATCCTGGCATAGTCTTGTGACTGTTCTGATGACCATGGGTCAATGCGGCCTCCTGCCATGCCCCTAGGCCAGCGATTCCCTCAATCAAGGCATCGACGCTATAGACCTTCAAAGGGCAACCATTAGACAAAATACGGGAAACCGACTCGAGGAATTATGGCAGTGATTCATTGCTTGGGAACTGGATTGGTTGGTTCTTGGGTTGCTAAGAGGCTTGCAGCAGTTGGACATGAGGTTCACGCTTACGATATTCATCCTCATCGAGTCCTAGGAATCGACGGGATTACTGCTCATCATTGTGATGTGATTGAAGAGATTGTTCATTTGCATGAAAATGGGCCTGTTGATATGGTGGTGAACATGCTCCCAGGAGACATAGGACATGTGGCTACAACTAATCTAGCCGAGGATGGGTATCGAGTTGTGGACCTTAGTTTCAGTAAGTTCACCCCAGATAGGGATGATGAAAAGGCTCGAGACTATGGTTCAACAATCCTATGGGATGTTGGAATCGCTCCCGGATTATCGAATATGTTGCTAGCAGTTGCCGACAGAAGAATTGGCCCGTTGGCGAAAGCGGAAGTTTGGGTCGGAGGAAATCCAACCGGCCCAATAGGTGAATGGAAGTATATGGCCCCATTCTCTCCAATTGATGTGATTGCAGAATACACTAGGCCTGCTAGAGTTATTCGAGAAGGCGAGGAAGTGATACTTCCAGCTTTGAGTGAACGACATATGGTCGATACCGGAGAGCATGGAGAGATGGAGGCGTTTTTGACCGACGGGTTGCGCTCAGTATTGAAATCAATTCCAGCAGTTGATATGTCCGAGTATACAGTTCGTTGGCCGGGCCATATTCAGAAGTTCATCGATAACAGAGATTCGGGACAATTAGATGAGAATGAACTGATTGGACATTGGTCGTACAATCATAAGATTCCCGAATTCACATGGATGAGGGTCAGAGTGGAAGGAAGAGATGGTGAAATTCTCGAATGGGAAGTTGAAGATCACGGAGGAGATGATGGTCATTCAATGGCTAGAGCTACTGGCATGGTCACTGCTTGCTGTGTTGAAGCGTGGTTGGAAGATCCACAAATGCTGCCTGTTGGAGTTCATGCACCCGAAGCATTAGGTGATGATGTGATAGCGAAAATCGTTGCAACAATGAGGGCAGATAGAGTTCGAATCGAAGGTCCAGAAATCAGTTGATTACTGAGATTCGACATCCTTCCTGATGAGATATCTGATTGTCATAGGAGTTGCAATCAGTATCACTAGAGCTAGGGCCGGCAAGAATAGGCTCTTTTCGATTCCAGCCGGCCGTTCTATCAACCATGTGAAAACGAGTTCTGAATTGACGAAATCCGTTGTCCATTGGAATAGATTAGTTGTATGGTGGCCGACAATTGTTACCGCGTGGTGGTGATTGTTGAAGGTAGTCAAAGGAGTACTATGTAGATTATCGGGTTCGCTTTCTAATTGAATTGTTAGAGTCGTCCCGGGGGCTTGGGTGAGTAATATCCCTCCTTCGACCTGTCTCCAGCCAATCTCAAGTTTCCTGACTTCAGATGAAAACATAGGGTGCTGCTCGCCGAACGAGTCGAAAACGCCCGAAACTTCTGCGTCGAATTGTAGCAATGTTGAACCTGGTACTGACCAAGTGCTAGTTGGCTGAGAAGTGGAAGTTATTTGGGTCCCATCGAATACTACTGATGTCGATTGCCCTGCTAATCTGTGTAGATTCCACTCGCCCCAAGTTGTAAACCAGTATGGTTGGCCCTCCAACCAAGAAATCGCATCCTTATCCTCTCGTACTCTAAGATCATCTATCCTAGCCCTCCAGTAGATGCTAACGAGAGTATCTTCCTCAGCAGATTCAATCAGAGAGGTATTGGCTACTCCCTTTTCCATACTAGTTGTAGTCTGCGGGGCTAGAATAAGGCCATTTGAGGGAATTTGACTGAATTTACCGCCTACAATCATGAAATCAGAAGATGCTAATTGATCCGCTGTGGAATTATCCAGAATCTGTCCTGGAATACCAAAAGAAATCGGTGCAATACCCCATCTTGAAGCGTTTGTCATCTGCATCAAATAATCCTTACAGGCATCGATGACCCAGTTCTCAACGGTTGTAGATATGCCTTCGTAGCCATGACATCCGAACTCGTCGCCGTTTTCCAGTCTCTCTGGTCCGATTATGTTCTCCAGCCAGGTATCATCAGACCACTCTCCTGCCACTGTTGGGGCTGTGATGGAAGTAAGTAGTACTGCAAGCATCAAAGTCGCACGAAACGACCTGATGTCCATGCAAGGGGGCAATGGTATGCAGACATAAACTGCTGCTTCCGAGTAATACAATAAGCATCCTTGAAGCCGACAGTAATGTGAGCCAACTTAGTCAAGAGTCCATAGATTCGCTAAGTGATGCAGTAAATCTACAGGGGACTGGTGCTCGATTCCGTTCTCCACCACTATACCAACTGGTAATTGCTGCTCTGGCAACTTCGATTCGCAGTTTTACTGATGTCAGATTTCATGGCCTTTCTAGAATCCCCAAAAAAGGTCCGGTAATTGTGGTTAGTAACCACATTTCGAATCTTGATCCAATTTTTATGGTTCAAGCAGCAAGGCGTCCAATCCACTTCCTGTCAAAGAAAGAGAACTTTGAGAGTCCTCTAAAGCGATTTGTAATGACTAGTACCGGTCAGATTGAGACATACAGAGAAGCTGGTGCCAGAGATGCATTAGCTAGAGCAGTAGATGTTCTAGATGCAGGCCTTGCATTGGGCATTTATCCTGAAGGAACTAGGAGTCGTAGGCGTGAACCCCCATACCTGCAAGAAGGTAAGACAGGGATTGCTAGGCTTGCAGCACGCTTTCCGAATGTTCCAGTCGTGACGATGGTAATGATTGGAACACAGAACATGATGAAACCCGGGAGCAAGATGATTCGACTATGGGAGCGGATCGAAGTCAAGATAGATGAGCCAATTACTTTCGCTGAATGGGCTTCTTCTAAACAAGGAGGTGGCTTGACTGATGACGATACCACAAGATACCCAATGTCCGAAGAAGAGATGGGTGGGCTGTACCGTAGATTTACCAATCAATTAATCGAGACTATGCGCCTAATGGGTGCGCCCTAGTGGAACACTAGCCGCATCCTTGATGGACTACCGGCACATAGCACGGTAAGCCTATGCAGCAGTATCTTGATTTCCTACGACGAATTCTCGCTGAAGGCGAGCAAAAAGAAGACCGTACTGGAACAGGTACAATCTCTGTTTTCGGGCATCAAATGAGATTTAATTTGTCTAATGGATTTCCCGCTGTGACGACTAAAAAAGTACACTGGCCGTCCGTTATTCACGAGTTACTCTGGTTCTTGTCGGGCGACACTAATGTCAGTTACTTGCAGGAAAATAATGTTAGAATCTGGAACGAATGGGCTGATGAGGATGGCAATCTAGGTCCAGTTTACGGAAAGCAATGGAGAAAATGGGAGGCCGATGACGGCACAGTCATCGACCAGATTGAGAATGCTATTGAATTAATCAAGAATAATCCAAACAGTCGACGAATCATCGTCTCGGCTTGGAATGTAGGCGAGCTTGATGAGATGGCCCTGATGCCGTGTCATGCCTTCTTCCAATTCTATGTCAACGATGGTAGATTGTCATGCCAACTCTATCAGAGAAGTGCTGATGCATTCCTAGGAGTCCCTTTCAATATCTCATCATACAGCCTTCTGACTTGCATGATGGCTCAAGTTTGTGATCTCGAGCCGGGAGAATTTGTATGGACAGGAGGTGATTGTCACCTGTATCTTAACCACCTCAATCAAGCTCGTGAACAGATTGCTCGCGTACCACTTGAATTACCTATTCTGAGGCTCGACCCTGATGTCAAGTCTATTGATGATTTTAGCTTCGAAAGCATCGAGATAATGAACTATAATCACCATCCACACATTCCTGCTCCAATATCAATATGAGGTGATTTGATGAAGGTGGCAATGATTGTAGCAATGGATGAAGATGGTTTCATTGGTAGAGGAAACGATCTTCCATGGAAGTTATCGAGCGATATGGCACGCTTCAAGGAGTTGACAGAAGCAGATGGATTCAACTCGGTAATCATGGGGAGGAAGACTTGGGACTCTCTGCCGGATTCTTACAGGCCTCTTCCTGAGAGAGTTAACATCGTGATGTCGCGTGATACAGATTGGCAGGCAGATGGTGCCGAGACCGCCTTGTATGTCGGCCGGGCAATCGAGTTGGCTTATGCGGAAGGTAGTGATGAGTGCTGGATTATTGGGGGAGCGCAGGTCTATGAGATGTTCTTGGAAAGAGTTGAAGAAATTCATGTGACAACTGTTCACACTTCAGGTAGTGGAGAAGTTAAGTTCCCAGAATGGGATAGAGCCGGTTGGACTGAGAATATAGTTGAGAGAGTAGAATCTGACGAAAAGAATGAACATGATTCTACATATTCGGTCTGGACTCGTGGATGATATGTTTCTGCGTGGTCTATTTGCAATAGCGGGTGGGCTATTCTTCACATACGCGGGGATACTTCACTTCACCGATACAAGTTGGTTTGAGCCGATTGTACCTCCAATTCTTGGTTCTGCTACATTCTGGGTACTGGCTAGCGGGGTCGTTGAGATTGCAGTCGGAATCAGTTTGATTCTACCTAAGACCAGGAAACTTGGAGGATACTCTAGTGCCGCACTTCTCGTGGCATTATACCCTGCTAATCTGTACATGTGGATATATGATGTAGAGCTCGGAGATGGTGCATCGCTCTCTCCAACGGGCCATATTGTCAGACTATTTGCTCAGATAGCAGGGATTATGATTAGCCTATGGATTGCAGAATGGAAGCTTGGCGAAAGACCTGATCTCAGCGATTTGTTTGTTACTAGTGAATCATAAGGTACCCTATGATTCGTCTCCAGTGTATTCAGTTACGCGTATCCCGAGTCTGCCCCTGCGAGCTTTGCGTGTCATGATTTTATCCATTTTCTTGTGAAATTCCGACTCTAGGTCTATTTTCATTGCTAACGAGTGACCGAGGATTAGGATCATCAGATCAGCCAGTTCTTCTGCGGCCTCTTCATCCGGCTTTCCCTTTGTTATCGCAGCTGCGAATTCACCCAATTCCTCTACTGTCAGGGCAACTCGATACCCCATGTCGTGACCATGGTTCTCCTCTGAGGCGAATGCATGCTTGTGGTGGAATGCTGCAACTCTGGACATCATGGTATGCCATGATCCATCAGGGCTGTTTTGAGCTTCGATCTGAATCCAATCGTCTACACTCACGGGTCTTGTCATATCCTCTGCTGAAAGTCCAGCCCCATCAACGTAGTTGTCCACCCATGGGTGGTTGTCTGCCGTTATCTCCCTGAGGGAGTACCAAAGCGATACCGCACAGACCTGTTAGAACGAAAATCGCCATTGAGCCGATGAAATAGTTCAATCTCTTAGACATCTCATCCTCTATCTCTTCACATCTCTGACCGTCAATTGGATCGTTATTGTCTAGGACAAGAATTCTGTAATTGATATCGCACTCTCGCTGATATTCATCTGAGGAGTCATCATGATATTGCATCAAATCCATAGTTACTGGTAGCATTAACAAAGAGACAGTGATTAACAAAAGTCCGTTCCTAGTCTCACTCTCCAAGACATCACCTGCTAGATAACAGGGCTTTCACACACTCGCCCACACTCTCTCGCATAGAAGCGGCCATCTTATCCACTGCCTCGTGGTCAATCTCTGCATCAGGATCTCCTGGCGTCCTACCAGCAGCCCAGTTAGAAGAGCAAGATAGTGCAACATGCGGAATTCCTGTTTCGGCTACGAGCCTTGACTCGGGGCCCAAAGTCATCCCAACAACATCTGCACCTAGTCTCGTAAGTGCATCTATTTCCGAAGGAGTCTCGAACTGAGGTCCGACACATTGCGCGACAACCAAATCGTCCGCTGCTTGCCCTTGGATTTCCCTGAGGACTTGTGCACAGATTTGACTGGCCGAGGAATCAAAACACGAAGTTCTGTCTGCGTGAGCAGCATTGTCATCGTAGAATGTCCATGGCTTTTCTGCTAAATCTAGCATGTCTGATCCAACTCCGATAGTTCCTGGCGGAAGGTCTTCTCGCATACTGCCAACAGAATTGATACTCATTATCAGGTCGGGCTGGAAACTAGCCACAGCATGCACATTTGCTCGGTGTTCAATTCTGTGAGGCGGTGTTCTAAACTCCGAGTCAGAGTGATGTCTGTCTATCACCATCACCTCTCCGTTACCTGTATCGATAATTGTGGCTGGAACTTGCCCCCAATCAGAATCAACCATCAGGGAAGTTGATTTCACTCCCGAAGAAGATAGGTGTGAGGCGAATGCACTCATACCAGTTCCGCAGAGCACCGCAATGCGGGCCATTGAATCACTCCTTGAGGCGCTCGATTAGCTCGGCCTTCTTACCTGAGACTGGTTTTCCGGCCTCCTTGAGCAGTGCCTTCAGCTCAGGGACTGTCATTGATTCATAATCAGTATCTGAGTCTTCACTAATTACTTCTGAGATTTCTTCTTTCACAGCCTCTGCTACTTCCTTTACCGACTCAACGACTTCTTCAGCGATCTCAATTGCTCCCTCGACTGCAGCATCTACAGCAGTAGTTCCAGAACCAATCTTCAACTCCCCGACGACCTCAGTCGTTGCCTCCTTGATTTCATCGACTACATCCTCTACTGCCTCAGCAACAGTATCTGCAAGACTCTCTTCTTGTTCAACAGCCTCGGCCTTCTTGTCTTCCTCTTCCTGAGAAATTATCTCCTCCAAAGTAGGTCCGTCGTTAACTTGAACACCGGATTGAATGAGTTGGGTTCTTCTGATCATCACATCCCTGACAGGTTGAATCTTAGAAGCTGCTTCACGAATCTGCGTCTCTAGTGTACCATCTAGAGATGCCTTCTGAAGTTCAATCCAAGTGTTTGTAGCACCGAACTTAATGATTAGATCCCTTGCTTGGGCTCTCATCTCTTGCTTCTGACTAGCCTTGATTCTGTTACGAGAAATCATCATCGGTTTGACTCTGATATAGTAGCCATCCTTAGTGACCATATCGATCGTATCGTCGATTTTTCCTCTGTCACGACGAACTTGTCTTCTGATGTGATCCTTCAAAAGTTCGTGCCCGATGTACTCAGTCAAGGCATCTGAGCCTATGACTTCAGTAATTCTGAACTGGACCTTAACATTCATTTTTGAGAAATCGCCGTCGAGCTCGTATTGTAGAATCTCATAGTGACGCCCGATTAGCATCTCTTTTTCTTCGGCCATTGTTTCGCCGATGACCTTGAAGGACCATGGATTTCTAGGAGCCCTGATACTGAACCAGCGCTTTGACTTCCACTTGTCACGCTGCCTACGTGCCGCTGCCCTGGCTGCTGCTCCTTTTGCCATGACATCGGACTCCTACCGAGGGCTACCTCGTACGCGAGCCGTGCGACCTGCCCCGAGTATATGAATCAAAGCCCCCGGAGAAGCTGAAAAATGTAGCGCGAGAGCATTAAGTCGGAGGTTTCTCTGCTAGTGCCATGGGACTGCATAGTGCGCGATGGAGAGTTCATGCTAGTGCGGTTGATGATGTGGCCCTGATTCAAGAGAGCCTAGTCTGGCTGACAGGAGATAGTTGTGAAATTATTTTAGAGAAAGGGAAGTCTTGGCATGGATCTGAACAGACAATAATCGAGGCTAGTGTTTCTGGTAGAAAAGCGTCCATGAAAGCACTATCTAATTTGGGCAAGGATAGTTTGCAACAACTCATGGAGAGTGGTGTTTCAAGTAGGCTTGATTCAGATAAAATCCTGCATGTTAGAATCTCCCTATCAGACTTGGTCCGTGGTAAGGTTTCATTGACCACAGAAGGAAATGATGAGTCGACTGCCAAGGGCCGGTTCAAAGTGGAGTCTTATCCTGGCCAAGATGTTGAGTCGGTTACAACGAAACTGTTTCACGAACTAATTGCGAATGTGTAATTTATACAAGTGTTGATATGCTAATTGGAATCTGAGAAACTGAGAATTATGCCTCATGTTGTGACCAGTGCTTGTGTTAAGTGTAAATACCAAGATTGCGTTGCGGTCTGTCCTGTTGAGTGTTTCAGGGAAGCTGATGAATACTTGGTTATCGATCCGGATGAGTGTATAGACTGCGCTGCTTGCGTTCCTGAATGTCCTGTCGAAGCCATCTATGCTGACACGGATTTACCTGATGAAGAGATGGATTGGCTAGACAAGAATGAGGATGAGGCGCCAAACCTACCTGTTGCAGAAGGTGACTCTCCTGTGCTAGCAGATTCCTGAATTGGGGTGTTACAAGGGTTCATGAGGCGATGGCCCGAGGCTAGGCCATGACCCAACTGGTTGACCTCAGTAAAATGAGGCATGGCACGGAGTTGCTAAAGCGAGGTTTTGCCAAGATGCAGGAGGGTGGCGTGATTATGGATGTCGTCACTCCTGAACAAGCGCACATTGCAGAGGATGCTGGTGCAACTGCCGTTATGGCGCTTGAGAGAGTTCCAGCGGATATCAGGGCTGACGGTGGCGTTGCTAGGATGAGCCATCCCGATCTCATTAGAGGTATCATCGATACTACCAGTATTCCTGTCATGGCCAAGGCCAGAATCGGTCACGATGAGGAGGCACGCATTTTGCAAGAACTCGGGGTCGATATGGTAGATGAGAGTGAGGTTTTGACTCCTGCAGATCCATTCTACCATATCGCCAAGAATGATTTCACGATTCCTTTCGTTTGCGGATGTACCAATCTGGGCGAAGCGTGTAGGAGAATTATGGAAGGTGCTGCAATGATTCGTACCAAAGGAGAAGCAGGGACTGGGAATGTAGTAAGCGCAGTTCAACATGCTAGATTGGTTTCACAAGAGATAGCTCTCCTACAGAGTGCTAACGATGCTGAGTTTGAACTAATGGCTCGAAAGGTATCGGATGGTTTTCGTAGAATTGAAGAAGCCAGCGAGCACGATTTGATTGTAGATAATACTCCTTTCGGAAGCATGGATGCATGTCACGATGCCATAGTTGAGATTCTAGGAGAGGTCAAGGGAATGGGGCGACTTCCTGTCGTTACATTCTCTGCTGGAGGAATTGCTACTCCTGCTGATGCAGCCCTGTTAATGCGGCACGGGATGGATGGAGTGTTTGTTGGCTCTGGGATTTTCAAGTCTGAGGACCCTGCAACTACTGCATCCGCTATTGTTATGGCGACTCACCACTTTAATGATTCAAACAAGGTAACTGAGGCTTCGGAAATGATGGCTGGCAAGCCAATGGATGGTTTAGAAATAGACAAGTTAGAAGTTAGAATGGAAGAGCGTGGTTGGTAATCAATCACGCTTTCCTCTTGTAGTCCCCAGTCTACGAGATTTCTTCTTCTTTCGCGACATATCCCTATCAGAGGAGTTTGCTCTAGTCCCGCCTAAAGTGATAGAGCCACTTTCAAGAAGTTGTTCCGTCAAAGATTCTGCCAATTCCTCATCTTGATCTGGAGTCTTTGTGGCCTCCCTTACTGATTCGTTATGTTCTCTGATTATTCTCTCCCTCTCTTCTCGCTGAGCCTTGAGCTCGTCCCGAATCTGGTTTACTTGGTCTAGTAACTCCTTCATGTCTGAATGTACTTTGTCGGCTGACTCTCTGGCAGCAACGAAAGCGGCGTGCAATCTGTCGCCCTCTGCCCTAAGGAAGTCTCTCTCTTCGAGCATTGGTTTGATATCCTCCCAGATCTGGTCTGCCTCCTTATTTGCATCAAGCATTGCCTGATGCTGAGCATCGGCCTCTGATCGTAGTAACTGGATTGATCCTTCCATATCACCTAGGTCGATTTCGATGACTTGTAGTTCCTGAACAGCCGGCATCAGTTCATCTCTTTTTGAGATTAGATTTTTCAGTTTCTTGAGTAATCTATTCTCTTTCATCAATGACAAGTTGCCGTCAGTCATTATCTGGTTCTCGATTCTATCTATTTCTCCAACTGTTTCAGAGAGTTCGATTACTACTGATTTGTTTCCTTCGTCCCTCCTGCCTCGCTTTTGCTGGATTAATTCCCCAATCTGCTTCTGAATTTCATCGCGCCTAGCCTGATGTACCTTGGCTCTGGCCCTAACTTCCTTTTGTTCCTCGAGTCTCTCACCGATTCTTTCTCTGAGCTCCTTGCCTTGGTTTTGCACTGAGTCTCTTGAATCGGCAGCCCTCTTGGCATTCTCATTGTGATTACTTCTTTGGTCACGCATCCTACGCAATCTGGTTTCCATAGCGTGTAACCTAGTCCTAAGGTCATCGCTCTGGATGGGTTCATCTTCGGACACGAATCCGCGACAAGGGCATTACCTTTGAATGGACCTGAATCAAAGTCCTATTAGATTAAACAGGAATGGAATGAATGGGGACACAGTAACTACTACAGCGCCCAACATGAATAATCCTCCAAGTGACATTCTCACTCGCGTTAGAAGGTCCGGTCTAATCTGAACAGTAAGTACTCGTCCAGAGATGAGGTTTCCAGACTCGTCCTCAAGACGTAGAGTAACTGTTGCCTCCCCCATAGCTGAAGGTAACAGACTCTGCCAGATTATATTTGTAGATGAGATTAGAGATGGTAGTTTAGAATACAATTCTTCACTCACTCCCAGGTCGGGATTAATCGGCTCTGCATTGAGTCTGTATACACACTCTTGCGGCCTAAAGTCGGGAGTCTGGACTCTCAAGACTAGGTCCTGAGCAGTATCTCCTTGATTCAGAACGAAAGCAAAAAGATTGGCCTGTCCGACTACAAGATTCTCCATATCCACATCTAGCCAGATATCACTTGAGTTACTAGATCCAAGTCTGCTCATCCTGAGTCGATCATGTATGCGGAAGAATGGTGCACACTCTGAACGCGCCCTAGAGAGTAATCTGTCCCAAGTCTCCTCTCCTAGTTCAGGGTGATTAAACAGGCGCTCAATTGTCGAAGAGTCGAGCATTGGTTCAAATGCAGACCTGAATTGATTCTCATCAATCAGTGAAGATCTTCTCAGATAGAGTAGATGGAGAAGAGTTTCCTGAAGATCTCTCCTATTGCTACCTTCTCTAATCGAAGGTTCGATTGAAGAAATGTACTCCGACATCCTTACTGCTAGTAAAGGATCAACATGAGCTCTGATAACATCGGTAAATGGTCTGTTTAGAAGAGCTGGGTGAATTGGGGGGGAGAATGCCTGTAACATACCCCATGGCTCACTTGTGTTGAATCGAGAGCGTTCAGAAACCATGTGTACACCATGTCCGCTCAGCAATGCCCCAGTAGATAGAGCAAACAAAAATGGAGTGACAGTATTATCTCCGGGTAACCAAATGGCCACTCCTAATATTATTGCAGCAAGAGAGATTAGAGTTGTTGTTATCCCCAGTTGCCTAATTGCTCCGTCGATTGTAGCCCTCATTTCCGCGTAGCCATGTGAACTCTTGAAGGTCAGACCAAGTCTGGTCAATTCGCTGGACTCCAAAGAGAAAATTGTCCTAGTTGTCGACATTAACCAAAACAGCAGCAGTAGCATTGCTGTATCTGCTACAAGTAACAATAGTGAAAGACCGTAAATAGCCGTGGAGATATTCGATTCCCAAACTACTGATTCAAGATGATTTGTCCACCATTCGGGGTCATTATCTGCAAATGCCTGCGCGAGACCGTAAAGGACAATTACGATTAATGGAAGGAATAGAACTAGTCTAGAACCGCTACTAATTAGCATTCTATCTATTCTGAGTAGCATCTCTTCCCTAGAGCGTAACTTCTCAATCCTATCGTCGCTAGTAGATTCTTCAACAGGGGCAATCGGTGGCTGTTGAATCTCAGGAGCAGGCAGAACCACATCACTGATTGAATCTGCCAATGAGTCAAGATCATCTTGATTATCCATCATATCACCTCTTCAGTCCTAGCGAGAATTCTGAGGCCTACGGATTTCGACATCTCGATTTTATTTCCTGATGAATATAACCCGTCACTTCTAGATTCCACTGCTGCACCCACGCCTAGGCCAGCCAATTCTAATGTACGAGAATCAGTGGGCCTCATTACAATCATCTCAACTGTTGCTTTGGCGCCTAGTGGAAGCGCACTTAGGGGAAGTAGTATGCCAGAACGAACGGTTTCAAAATTCCTTTCAATGACTGGAATCTTTTCGCCGCTAGGAGTTTTTTCGGGAAAACCTAGCATCCTATCAAGTGCAATTTCAAGATCTTCATCTATTGCATGCTCAATCTTACATGCGGCCTCATTAATTCTACCTTCATACCCAATCACCTCGGTAAGAAGGATTTCTACTAGTCCTTCTCTTCGCTTTATTTTGGCTGCTTCTTGGAAGCCTTTCGGAGTAAGTCTACATCCCTTGTAAGGTATGTGAGTTACTAAGTCCCTATTTGCGAGTCTCTGAATCATCTCGGTCGAGGAGGGAGGAGTAACATCCATCATCTCGGCTAGGACAGTAGTTTTGATAATCTCAGAGGGTTTTTCTGAGTGTGCTTCGAAGAGTCTTTTCAAGTACATCTCTTCAAATTCGCTAAATTCTTTCACCCTAACCAACCTCCGCTAGAAACTCAGTTCTGCAGGCAGGACATCTAGAATGTACTGGTCTCCTATCCAATGGTATTCTGAGCATTTGTTGGCATTCCGGGCAGGACAATTCATCCTCCAATGATGATACAGTGACTATGGAAGGAATCTCTGGTTCGGAGACTGAATCGGTGGTCTTCTGAGATGTGGCCATATCATCGACCCCATTGTCTTCAGGTGCAGCGGAAAACTGGCTACTACAAGCTGGACACTTCACCATGCCAGAGTGAGAAAGTGGAATCTTGAGTCGTTGATGACAACTAGGGCATGGGATTTCCTTTTTGTCCGAAGTCGATTCTTGTCTGACAGTGATTCTAGATTCCCTGAGTACCTTATCCCCGGATTCAGTGCTAGGGGTGCGCTCGGATACTGCCCTCATTACTATGAGTCCAATTAGTACTACAGCGAATCCAAGAATTGCCCCGTACAATGCCGCCATGATATCAAAAGGTAAATTGATACCCGAATCGACATCGGACTCAGAAGATATTGAGATTGAGTCGCTTGCAAAGGAGCCATCCATTGACCAAACCAAGTCCGCCTCTACAACCTGAGAATCGGTCCATGGCCCTACGCTAATTGTACCCGAAGAAGAGCCTCCTGCAGAGATAGCAGAGATTGGGAGTTCCGCTAGGATCATGCCCCCGTCAGACTTACTCACAAATCTCA
>CEVL01040836.1_pt1 | contig 46770 bp, 44 predicted proteins | sample 427051 | NCBI WGS metagenome assembly CEVL01 (sample SAMEA2623673, study PRJEB7988) | marine metagenome | biome: marine biome (ENVO:00000447); feature: surface water layer (ENVO:00002042); material: "saline water (ENVO:00002010), including plankton (ENVO:xxxxxxxx)" | depth 5 m
GTGCTCAAATTCAAAAAATATTGTTTCTGTAAATACAGATCCTGATGCTTCAATTTTTAATCATTCTAGATTTGGGGTTGTTGCTGATTGTAATGAATTTATTAAAGAAATAATAGAAGAACTAAAAAATTCAAATTAGTAGTTTGAAAAATATTTTTATAATTCTGTTTTGTTCAATATTATTACTTTTTACAAATGATCGTTCAACTCTTTCATATATTGACCGCATTACGTCTGGAGTAGAGTTTGATATTGTTGGATGGGAGCTTAAGAATTTACCAAAAAAATATCTTAATATTTTTAAGAGTATTGATTTAGATGAGAATACTGTAAGAAGTTCTTTGAAAAATGAAAATAATAAAATCGATGATATTGAAATAGAGATATTTTTAGAGAATGAAATATCGAAAAAAATTAAAGATAGATTAGAAAAGAGAATTTTATTTCCTCCATTAGATTTTGTTTTTCAAAAAACACCTAAAGTTCTGATTATTTCCCCTAGGGATAGAATTTATCAGCAATTTGCAATGCTAATAACACCAGATATTAATTTAGAAAGAATCTTAGAAATTGAAACTGAAATTTATGAACAAAATTTATCAGCAATAATTGTTAATACTGGCGGATTTGCAGCTTATCCAAGTTTAATCAAAAAAAAATCTAATTATGATTACTTAGTTTCAACTATTGCTCATGAATGGTTACATCAATATCTATTTTTCTCTCCTCTTGGTCAAGCTTATTTTGAAGGAGGTGAAATGATTGCCTTAAATGAATCTTTGGCAGATATATTTGGAGAAGAAATTTCTGAAACTTTTGAAGAAAATATATTTTATCCTGACGATTTTTATAATAATTTCATGAGGGAAACTAGATTGGAAACAGATAGATTATTAATGAATAATCAAATAGAAGAAGCAGAAAGATATATGAATTTGAAAACTTTAGAAATAAATGAAAATGGTTATAAAATTAGAAAAATTAACCAAGCTTATTTTGCTTTTCATGGAAATTACGGTTCTTCTCCTTCTTCGACATCTGATTATGATAAAAACTTAAGGATATTGCGTGGGAAATATGATTCACTTAGTGATTATATTGATGATTTGAAAAAAATTGACTCTATTGAAGATTTCGATAAATTAATTATATTTAAAACCACTGAAAATCATTAAATAATATATAATTAAATTATGGAATTTCTTAAGAAAACATTCGGAATCGCAAAATCATATAGGCCTCCCTCAGGTGGTGGGCGTGAAGAATATGATATTTCTTTTCAAGAATTTATAGATAATCTCAAAAAGAACGTACCCTTCTTGAATAATCTTCCCAGTGGTAATAGGTCCATTATAATTATTGGACTTATAATACTTTTTGTAATTTGGGCTGCTTCTGGAATATACACAGTTGGACCAGATCAACAAGCTGCTACAAGAATGTTTGGAAAATTTCAATCGATTCAAGGCAACGGGCTTCATTGGTGGTGGCCATCTCCAATTGGGCAACGAGACACTGTTGTAGTAACTGCAACTAGGCAATTAGAGTTAGGTTTTAGGTCAGAAGGTCAAGAGATGACTAAACCTGTAACTTATGAATCAATGATGATAACAGGAGATGAAAACCTTGTTGACGTTCAAACTGTTATTCAATATAAAATTATAGATTTAAGAAAATATTTATTTTTTGTAGACGACCCTGGTGAACAAGATAGAAATGTAAATCCTGGTAATCCAGATGGAGTAACTCTTAGAGATATTACTGAAACAGCTTTAAGACAAGTAGTTGGAAAAAGAAATATTGATGATGTACTTACTACCCAAAAAGGTGAAGTGCAAGATGAAGTACTTGTTCTCATGAGAAATCTTTCTCAAAATTATGACACGGGATTAGAAATTATTGCTGTGAGATTACAAAATGTTAATCCTCCTGTACAAGTTCAAGATGCTTTTGACGATGTTACTCGAGCAAGAGAAGAAAGAGACAGGATTATAAACCTAGCTCAAGCATATCAGGAATCTGAAATACCTAAAGCTATTGGTGAGGCTGCAAAGATCACTGAGTCTGCCAACGCATTTAAGCAAGGAAGAATCGCAAGAGCTGAAGGTGAAGCACAAGGTTTTATAAAGCTACTCGAAGCTTATGAAAAATCACCAGATGTTACAAGACAAAGACTTTATCTAGAAATGGTCGAAAGAGTCTTTCCAAATTTTAATAAATATATAATAAATGATTCGAAAATCTTACCGCTTTTGGACATTGAACCTAATTAGTAAACTATGAAAAGATCAACACCCATACTTATAGGACTAGTAATTGTAGCAATAATTGCGCTACAAGCACTTTTTACAGTTGATGAAACGGAAGTAGCGATTGTTACTACTTTAGGTGAATTTAAAGCTTCATATATTGAACCTGGCCTTAAGACTAAAGTTCCTTTTGTTGATTCAGTGACTAAATTTGATAAACGTTTACAGCGTGTTGATGTTCCCCCAGAAACAATTCTAACTAAAGATAAAAAAAGAATTAGAGTTGATGCCTATGCTAGATATAAAATTATAAATCCTCTTATATTTTTCAAAAACTTAACAAATGAAGCAACAGCAGATTCTAGAATAGGAAGTATTGTTGCATCAAGGCTTAGAGAAGAAATTGCTCAGGACACTCAAGATGAAGTAATATCTGGCAAAAGAGAGTCTATAATGGCTGCTGTTACTAATACTTCAAATCTATTTGAAATTTCTGAATCTGAAGCTCTTAGTATGGAAAATGGGTTACAAAATTCAGATTTATCTTTCTTTACAAAAAAAGAAGGTGATGATGCGTTCAATCCAATAAACACTGATGATACAGCTATGCTTCTTTCTAACACTCTAGAGGCAACTACTGAGGTCAAATATTTTGTTCCATTACAGGATATTTGGGGAGTAGAAATAATTGATGTAAGAATTAAGCGTGCAGATTTTCCTGATGAAGTAGAAGCATCTATTTTTGAAAGAATGGTAGCTGAGAGATTTAGAAAATCTAGTGCTTTTAGAGCTGAGGGAGAGCAACAAGATAAAGAAATAAGAGCATTTGTAGACCGAGAAGTTGAAATAACTTTAGAAACTGCTAATGGACAAGCAGCAATAACTAGAGGTGAAGGTGAAGCATTGGCTATTGAAGCTTTGGCTGAAGCTCTAAAATCTGACCCAGAATTTTATGGATTTGTTAGATCTTTAGAAGCTTATGAAAAATCATTGGATGGATCAACTATAATATTAGATCCAACAAGTGAGCTATTTAAATATCTAGAAACTTACTCTTCAACATCTAAGTAAATTTAGTCAAAACTAGTATTTTTATTATTTTTTAAATCTTCCCATACTTCATATATCGATGCCATATTTGTTCCCAATTGTTGACCTGTTGTTCGCTTTCCTCCTGCTGATTCAAGAAAACCATAAACAGTTCCAATAGCATATCCGTCCTTATCAATTATTGGGCCTCCTGAATCGCCTGGATCAGCTGCGGCATCAAATACTATTATTGAGACTTTACTGCCTAATTCATCACCTTTGTAATAAGATGTACCCTTTTCATAGTTTAATGTTGTATCAGCTACCTTAACATAACTTAGGATTCCTGAATGGCTAGAAGGCACTCCTGCATTTCCTGCTGAATATCCTAAGGTGAAAACTTCCTTGCCAATGTCTTTTACGTCAACCTCTCTTGTCTTAATGGGCTCTAATCCATGATCTAGCTTAATAGCAGCTAAATCCCTTTTTCTATCTACCCCAAAAACACTACCTGCAAAACTCGTATAACCGCTACCTTCACTTGACATAGGTATGTGTACTATAACGCTTTTATTTGTTCCAACGACATGTTCATTAGTTATGATCCAACCATCCTCAATCACCCAGCCTGTTCCCGTACTATTACCCACTTCAATCATCAAAACCTTTTGTCTATTCTCTTGATATATCTCATATGCAGAGTCTGTATCGGCAAAAGTTTGTGGTGTTGGGATTGGTTGTGGTGTTGCTGTGGGTTGAGGTGTAGGTTGAGGAGCTAACAAAGGAACTAATTCTGGAAGAGCCTCTTCAATAATATACATATCTCCAGAGTAAGCTTGTTCTGCTACGACGGCTACTTTTTCTTCAGCAATTTGTTCCACTTTTGCTCTATCAAAAGGAACTAAGGTGGCTGTAGGTTGTGGAGTAGCAGTTGGTTGTGCGGTTGGTTGTGGTTGGGGAGTTGCAGTACTTATTTTGCTGATATTTTCCATTGAAATCTTAAGAGCCCTAGCATCAATAGTAGCTTCTATATCAACTGGCTCTCCACAAGAAACCACAATTAAAATTACAAATAAAAATCTTTTCATATTTTCATTCTATCTATATCCATGATTATTGCTGAAATTATTGTCCTCATTCGGTGTTCATTTAATTGATCAGATAACAAAAGATTATTCAAAATAGCTAACGAAATATTTTGATCATAAGAAGCTAATCCAACACACGACACTAAACCAGAGTGTCCAAATGTTTCTGAATTACTAATTGAATCATCTATATTTATTATTTTACTATTTATTCTTACTCCTAAACCTAGCCTTGTAAATTTTAGTTCACTATTATGATCATTTCCCTCTTTATGAACCCTGGTGACTTCTTTTTTTATTTTTTTATTTAGCCATTTATCATTATTTATTAATTCGTTGTAAAATTTAGCTAAATCATAACTAGTTGATATACATGTTCCTGAAATCATAGGAATTTTATTAATTAGTAGTAGCTTAAAAATACTTGGAATAGTCTTTAATTCTGAGGATTCATGTCTATATACTTCTTTTGGAAACTTTTTCCCTTCTAAAGTAAAATTTGTACTCTCCAAGCCCAATGGATTTGCAACATATTCATTGAAATTTTCATTAAATGTTTTATTCGTTATTCTTTGAATAATTTCACCTAATATCCACCCATATGTAACTTCATGGTAAGAGATTTTTTCTCCAGGATTAGATTCTGGTTCATAATTTTCTATCCACCTGCAAACTCTATTTAGGTCAATATAATCATGGTCAAGAAGACTTGATGTTATTGAGATCCCAGATGAATGAGTTAGTACATGTTTTATAGTAATATTTTGTTTGTTTTTTTTACCAAACTCTGGCCAAAATTTTGAAATAGGATCGTCAAAATCTATTATTTTTTTCTCATAAAGTTTCCAAAGAACGGAAGCTATAAAAGGTTTACCTGCAGAAAAAATATGAAATAGATCGCTTTCATTAAGCTTTTCAAAATCTTCAATATACCTATTTTTTTTGAAGACTGAAATTGAAATATCCTTAACCAAACCCTCTTTAGAAAGCTGATTAATAGCTTTTTCAGTGTTTATTGGCATCATTCATTGTTTGTAGGGTATTGTTTGAGGCCCCTCTGGTAAAACGCAAATTGAAGGATTTTTAACTTTAGAAGTTATTTCTTCAATAATTTTTTCAACATTTTCTATTTTTGAAAGATGAGCATCTGATGTGTCTTTTTCATTCAGCTTGGAATAGAGAAATATTTTATTTTTTTCTTGTAATTGAGCTTGTATCTGTAATTGCCATTGATCTGGTTCTAGAGAATCTGTATTTTTTAGATGATCTAAATATTCTTTAGGGTTACTTACAGATTTTAATAACTTTTCATATGGGCTATTGAATGGAATGCCATCAGAACATTGGGAAACAGCTATTATGTATCCACCAGGTTTTGTAATTTGAGAAGCAGCTGAAACTCCTTTTATAGTTTGATATAGATTTTGGTCTAAAGGATAACCTGAATTTGATGTTATGACTAAGTCATATAATTTTTTTGTTTCAATCATTGAATCTTTTCTTACTTCATTGCAAGCAATTTTATGCTCTGTGAATAAATCACCAGAATAAATTCCTGTAATATTATTTTCTCTATTTAATGTCAGATCAATTGAGAAATCTGGCTTTAAAATTCTAGATATTTCGCTTATTTCTTCATGAATGGGATTACCTTCAATAATCCCCCAGGATGATTTTTTATTATTAATTCGATCATAATCATGTAAATTCATTATTGTATCTATTCCAGCTAATCCTGGAGCAACCATTTTAGGGCCACCTGAAAAACCTGCAAAAAAATGAGGTTCAACGAATCCAGTTGTAATCTTCAGGTCACACGAAATCCACTCTTTATTCAGAATCACGGGAGTTTTTTTAGAGGTATTACCTAAATTTTCAAGTTCAGATGAAATTTCTGAGTTATGAATTACTATAGTAGTATTAGATATAACTTCTGCATCAAAAATTTCTTTTATTTCCTCTTCTGTTGTTGCTCTATGACTTCCCGTTGCTATAAAAATCAGGAGGTCATTTTTTTTAATCCCTTCAAAAATTTTCAATAAAGATAATATAATTTCATTTCTTGGTTGCGCTCTTGTATGATCACAAACAGACACTCCGACTTTCATTCCTTTTTTGTAAAGAGATCTTAATGGAATTGAATTAATTGGATTTTCAACAGAGTTTATAATTTGATCTTTTGGATTACTTAACCTTTTTTTATGATTAGGTAGCAATATATCTGAATTATCTGGGATATCAAAAAATACTCCTTCTTTTCCATAATCCATCTTAATTTTCATTTTTTCTCCGATTTATTATTATTCCTACATTATCTGATATTTTTAAGGCTTCGGGTTTATTAATTTTCACTTTAACTTCAAAAACCTTCTCATTTGTCAAACATAGTAGTGCAATTTCTTTTCCCATTGTTTCTATCAATTCAAATTTATTATCTTCAACCAATTTTTTTACAGAATAACTTATAGCTTTATAGTCAACTGTTTCATCAATTTTGTCCTTATTATTATTTTTAATTTTTTCAATAAAAAGACTTAGGTCAATAATGATTGGTTGCTTTGTATTCTTCTCCCAATTATGAATACCAATAGTTGCATAGAATTTTAATCCCTCTATAAAAATTTCGTCATAATTACTCATGATTAATAGATGTGCCTTCCTCCATCTAAATAAATCTTTTCTCCAGTTATAAAATCATTTTGTAATAGCATATTAATACAACTGTTAATTTCTGACATCTGAGCTGTTCTCCCCATAGGGCCAAGATTAATTTTTTGAGGAATACGATTAGGTTCATCAGCTGGTGGCAACATTGCCCCAAATGCAATTTCATTTACTTGAAAATTTGGAGCCATAGAAACAGCTAAAGATTTTGTTAGACCTGCAATTGCTGATTTTGAAGCACCATAAGAAAAGCGATTTTCTCTTGCAGTTTTCCAGTCACTAATATTAATTATTTTGCCAGAATTAATTTTTTTATTTTTATGTATTTTTTGAGATAGTAAAAATGGAGATATCACATTTACAAAATAATCTTCTAGTATTTCTTCGGTAGTGGTACTTTCCAAGTTATTCTTTCTAAATGTTGATGCATTATTTATTAATATACTAATAGGCCCTAATTCTTCGGTTACTTTATCATAAAGAGCTAAAGTTTCCGATTCAACCGAAAGGTCTGCTTTGAAGATTCTTGAATTTACTTTGGATTTTTTTACCTCACTTAAAGTCTCCATTGCTTTTGCTTCAGATTTATTATAGTGAATTGCTATGTTAACTCCTATCTTAGATAAATATATTGCTATTTCTCTACCGATTCTGTTTGCAGAACCTGTAATCAGAGCATTTTTATCTTTAATATTCAAAATGAAAGCCTTATCTTTTTATCTGATTAAATCTAAGAATTCATTCCTAGTTGAACTGTCAGACTTAAAACTACCAAATAGGGAGCTTGTAACCATATTTGTACCAGGCATTTTTACACCCCTCATACTTGAGCACATATGTTGAGCAGTTACTACAACACCTGCTCCTAAGGCATTAGTTTTTTTATATATAGCTTCACCTATTTGTTCTGTAAGTCTTTCTTGGACCTGTAATCTTCTCGCAAACATTAGAGCTATTCTAGGTAATTTAGATAGTCCTATGATTTTATCCTTAGGTAGATATCCTATATGGATTGTGCCAAAAAAGGGTAAAAGGTGATGTTCACATAAAGAGTAAAAGCTAATATTTTTTACAGTTACAATTTGATCATACTCTACATCAAATAAAGCATTATTTATTAATGAATCTATGTCTGTGTTATAACCTTCAAGAAGTTCTTCGTATGCCTTTGCAACTCTCGTAGGAGTTTTCATAGTTCCATTTTTGTCTATTTTATCTCCCAAACTATCTAAAATTGCTTTTATAGAACTTTCTATTATATCTTTATCAATATCTGAAATGTTAACCTCCTGCAATAGATGGCAAAAAATGCACTTCTGTATCAGGTTCTAGTTCTTGTAATAGCCCTTTTCTGGTTGCAGAGAACCCACAAATAGCTGCAAGCCCAGGCTTTATTCTCTCTTCTTCAACAAGATGCTCTTTTGTTCCAGGAAACATTTGTTCAAGATTATCTATGACTTCTCTCAATGTTTTTCCCTGAACATCTATGAAATCCTCATTGTTAGTAACTTTTTTTAATTGATAGGGTAAAAAAACTTTGGCCAAATTATAAAACCTCTAATATCTTTCTTGGATTCATTGGAGTCTCAAACAATCTTTCTCCAGTAGCATCTTTTATAGCATTTCCTACAGCAGCTAATGGTGGAACTATTGGAACTTCACCCACTCCTCTAACTCCAAATGGGTGTAAAGGATTTGGAACTTCAACCAGTATTACATCTATATTTGGCATATCTAAGGCAGTTGGCATTCTATAGTCAAGAAAACTTGTGTTTGCCATACTTCCATCATTTTCTATGTAGTATTCTTCATTTAGTGCCCAACCAATTCCTTGAACTGCACCACCCTTAATTTGTCCTTCAACATAAGCAGGATAAATTGCCTTTCCAACGTCCTGAATAGCTGTATAATTTACTACATCTGTTTTTCCTGTTTGAGGATCAATCTCTATATCACATATTCCTACCCCAAATCCATTTCCAGCAACGGATAAATTAACAGAAGCAGTTGATGTTACAGGTCCGCCTGTTGGGTTTATTTTTGATGCTAATTCAGGAATTCCTATTTTTCTTTTTGAGTCTTTAGAAATAAAAATTCCATCTTCAAAGATAATTTCTGATCCTGGCTCTTCCCAAAGAATAGAAACTCTTTTCTTCATTTCATCAATTAATTTTTTAGCTGCTTCCCATCCAGCATATCCTGTTGCATAGGTAGTTCTAGATCCTCCTGTAGTTTGAGTGAACCCAATTGTATCCGTATCAGGAATTGAAGGATGTACACTTTCTGCGGAGATCCCTAGAGTTTCAGCAACTTGCATAGATATTGAAGTTCTTGATCCTCCAATGTCAGCTGAACCTTCATTTAGAGCGATATTACCATCATCTTGAAGCATTAAATCTACTGTTGATCTTCCACCACCATTATGCCAGTAGCCACATGAAATACCTCTTCCGTAAATTTTATTTTTATTTCTCTTATTTATTGGAGAATTCCAATGCTTACTTTTTTTAGCAGCTTCTAAAGTTTGAATAAAACCTATTTTATGAAATAAGACCCCATCAGGTTTTCTAGTTCCTTCTTTTGATGCGTTATTGATTCTAAAATCAATCTTATCCCATGTCATTTTATCGCATATCTCATCTATAACACTCTCTACAGCAAATGAAACTTGAGGTGAGCCCGGAGCTCTGTAAGCAGCTGACTTTGGTTTATTAACTAATACATCGAATGCGTCAACTTGAATATTAGGAATATTGTAACAAGCCAAGCAGCATACTGATCCAGCAGCAACCGCTGATCCAGGGAAAGCTCCTGCTTCAAATTTTAGATCAACTGAGCTTGATTGGATTTTTCCATCGTTTGTTACTCCCATTTTTACTATGACTTTTCCACCAGGTGCAGGGCCAGACCCCTGAAAAACTGAGACTCTATCCATTATCATTTTTACAGGCCTATAACCTGATTTTTTTGACAGTATTGCAGCAAGTGGAGGAAGATAAACTTTTGTTTTACCTCCAAATCCACCACCAATTTCTACAGGAAAGGTTGTTACTTTAGAAATTGATAAATCTAAAAACCCCGCAGTAAGATCCCTTACAGCAAATTGACCTTGAGTACTTGACCATAGTGATAAATGATTATTTTCATCCCAATGTGCCGTAGCATTATGAGGTTCAATATAGCCTTGATGAACCATCTGTAAATTAAATTCTCTTTCAACGATTAGATCACTTTTATCAAATCCATCTTTTATATTTCCTAGAGCATGTCTAAAATGTTGAGCTATATTGCTATTCTTAACTTTTTCTCCTAGGTGATCTGATTCTAAATCATCAAGAATTATTGGAGCATTTTTAGCTATTGCTTCATCAACGTTCTTTACAGGTTCAAGTACTTCATATTCTACTTTGATTAATTTACATGCTTCTTTAGCCGTATTTCTATCAGTTGCAGAAACTGCAGCAACTGCATGCCCTTTGTATAAAACCTTTTTACTGGCTAGAATATTTTCCGCATCTCTTTTTATACTTTTGCTTCCATCAATTTTTTGGTTTATAGGAATATCTTTAGATGTGATTACAGCAAAGACGCCATCCATTTTTTCTGCCTTGCTAGTATCTATCGAAATGATTTTTGCATGAGCATAAGGGCTTCGTAATGTTTCTGCCCAAATCATGTTCGGTAATTTTACATCTGCTCCATAAATAGCTCTTCCAGTAACTTTATCGTAACCATCGTGTCTTATTGGATTTGTTCCAATAACGCTATAATCTTTTTTAGAATCAAAATTTATTGTCATTTACAGATATTTCCTTTCAAAAAAAAACCGTGATAATTAAATTTTATACTCAAATATATAAAACTTACAGATCACGGTTTTAAATTTTTATTTTCTTATGTTAGATTAGTCAGATATTTTCCCTAACACATTTAGAATTTTTCCTGGTTTCATTGGCGCATCATAGAATCTTTTACCAAGAGCGTCATGAAGTGCATTTCCAATTGCTCCTACTGGAGGACAAATTGGAACCTCTCCAACACCTCTGACCCCAAACGGATGTCCAGGATTTGGTACTTCAACTATAATTGTTTCAATGTTTGGAAGATCTAATGCTGTAGGCATCCTATAATCTAAGTAAGATGTATTTGCCTGAGAACCGTCATCCTTCATATAGTATTCTTCATTAAGTGCCCATCCAATACCTTGAACAGCACCTCCAGCCATTTGTCCTTTTACATAAGCAGGATAAATAGCAGTTCCAACATCTTGCACAACTGTGTATCTTGCTACATCAGTTTTACCTGTATCAGGATCAACATCAACATCAACTATGTGTGTTCCAAATGCTCCACCTGCTGATTCAAGATCAACACTTCCTGTTGAAGAAGCTGGCCCACCAGTATTGTCTAAGTTTGATGCAAGGTCTTTGAATGAGAATTTCAACTCAGGATCTTTGCTTGCATAAAATGTGCCGTCTCTAAAATCTATATCATTTTTATCCAATGACCAAATAATTGCACATCTTTCTTTTAATACTTCTATTAGATTTTCTGCTGCTTTAACAGCTGCAAATCCAGTCGCATAAGTTGTTCTAGATCCACCAGTTACATCAGCATACCCTGCCGTATCTGTATCTCCAACTGTTGGTATGAAATTTTCAACTCCAATACCTAAAACTTCAGCTGCTTGCATGGATATAGATGTTCTTGTTCCACCGATATCAGTTGAACCTTCTACCAAAGCAACTGAACCGTCATTATTTACTGTAAGAGATACTGCAGATTTTAGACCAACATTAAACCAGTATCCCGATGCAACACCTCTTCCTCTAACTCTGCCTTTAGGAGGAGTACCTAGATCTGATTTCCAGTGTTCACTTGCTTTAGCAGCCTCTAACACTTCAACATTTCCAATTTTAGGAAATACAACTCCATCAGCTCTTCTAGTGTCTTCCTTAGAAGCATTCTGTAGCCTAAAGTCTATAGGATCCATATTATGAATTCTAGCTAATTCGTCTGATACTGTTTCAGCAGCAAATGCAGCTTGAGGAGATCCAGGGGCTCTATATGCAGCTGATTTTGGCTTGTTCACAACAATGTCATAGCCATCAATTCTTGTATTTGGGATATCGTAAGGAGCAAATATACACTGTACGGCTGCTCCAACAGCAGCACCAGGGAATCCACCAGCTTCTAATTTTATTGATGTTTCAGCAGCAATAATATTAGCATCTTTATCTGTTCCCATTTTTACAGTTATAGTTCCACCAGGAGCAGGTCCTGAAGCTTGAAAGACATTTGATCTTTCCATAATTGCTTTAACTGGTCTACCTGATTTTTTCGAAAGAATCGAAACTACTGGTTCTAAGTAAACGGGGATTTTTCCTCCGAATCCACCACCAATTTCTAATGGAGTTACTTTTATTCTTGATACGTCCATATCTAGAATAGCAGCAGTTGAAGTTCTAACAGGGAAGGCTCCTTGAGTTGATGTCCAGACCTTTATTCTATCGTCTTCATCCCAATGAGCTGTAGCATTATGAGGTTCAATATACCCTTGATGTACCATTTGAAGAGTAAATGTTTTTTCAACAACATTCTCTGCCTCTTCGAATGCTTTATCAGGGTTTCCGAATTCATGTCTTGTAACTGAAGCAATATTAGTATTACTAACTTTTTCTCCAATATGGTCTCCTACAAGGTCTTCTAGAAGAATTGGAGCATTCTCTTTTGTAGCATCTTCAACATTAGTTACAGATTCAAGTACTTCATACTCGACCTTTACCTTTGAAGCTGCATAATCTGCAACATATCGATCAACAGCTGCAACAGCTGCAACGGCATGCCCTTTGTATAGAGCTTTTTTTGTTGCCATGATATTTTCAGAAGACCATGATATATTTTCTGTGCCTTCTCCATGATCTATCCAGCTATCTGCTAATTTTGGAAGATCATTTCCAGTCATAACTGCAAATACACCTTCAATTTTAGACGCTTCAGAAGTATCTACATTCTTTATTACTGCATGAGCATGAGGGCTTCTAATTATTGATGCCCAAATTAACCCAGGAAGTTTAATGTCAGCTCCATAAATAGCTCTTCCGGTAACTTTATCGTAACCATCATGTCTTATGGGGTTTGATCCAATAACTTTATAATCCTTAGAATCTGATACATTTACCATGATTTTTCTCCTTTTAAAGTTCTTTGGCAGCTTTTTGAACTGCTTTAATTATATTTTCGTAACCTGTGCATCTGCATAAATTTCCAGCTAACCAATGTCTAATTCTTTCTTCACTTGGATCTGGTTCATTATCAAGTAAACCTTTAGCAGCAACTAAAAATCCTGGTGTGCAAATACCACATTGTAATGCAGCTTCTTCTAAAAATGCTTGTTGTAAAGGGTGAAGGCCTTCTGAATTTGCCATCCCTTCAACTGTTTCAATTTTTTGTCCATCTACCTCAGCTGCAAGAACTAAGCAAGAATCAACTATTCTGCCGTTTACAGAGACTGTGCATGCTCCACAGTTTCCATCTAAACATCCTTCTTTACTTCCAGTAAGACCAACTATTTCTCTAAGAGCGTCTAATAAGCTCACATATGGATCGGTAAGAAATTCTTCTGGCCTACCATTTATAGTTGTCTTTACATGAATTTTTTCGGTTGCCATGTTATCCCCCTATTCTTTCTAATGATTTGCTCAATGTTCTTTTAGTTATAACTTCTACTAAATGCTGTCTTTGTTCAACAGTTCCCCTCATATCTTCAATTGGGGAACATTCTGATTTAGCTATCTTAGCAGCTTCAGCAAATGATTCTTCATTAGCATCTTTACCTATCAAAGAAGCAGATGCTTTTGTTGCAAAAACAGGAGTTGGGCCAACTGATGCTAGAGCTATTCTTGCGTCTTGTATTTTTCCATCTGAACCAAGGAGTATACTAGACCCTACAGCTGCAACAGCAATATCCATTTCGTTTCTTGGTATAAATCTTTCGTAAGCAGAACCAAAATTCTTACCTTGATTAGGTATAAAAATTGAAACAAGCATTTCTCCCTTTCCAAGCGCATTTGCACCTGGTCCAGTACAAAATTCCTCAACTGGAATTTCTCTTGTTCCTGATTCACCTTGAACACGAGCTACTGCTGAGTGAACAATTAATGGACATATTCCATCTGCTGATGGAGTAGAATTACATAAATTTCCACCGAATCCTGATCTTGATTGAATTTGTATCCCTCCAATTAGGGTAGCAGCATCAATTAAACCCGGAAATGTGTTACTAATTTGAGTATCTTCATAGAGCATATGACAAGGTACTGCGCCTCCAATTGTAAGGCCTTCTTTAGTATTATTTACTTCGGTTAGTTCTGGTATTTTTTTTACATCAACAACTACATCTAAATCAAATCTACCACCTCTTATTTGTACTAGAAGATCTGTTCCTCCAGCCATAGGTCTAGCTTTGTCTCCATGTTTTGTTAGAATCTCCACCGCCTCTTTCACTGAAGAGGGTGCTGCATATGCAAATGGTTGCATAACTTCTCCTTTAAAATATTTATCTCTCGTTAATCTTTTCTTCTTATTATCAGTTTATATATAAATAGTAAATAATCAAAGAGTAAACAAAAAAGTTTTTACATAAATTTAGTTTATTTTTTTTTCAAAATGATAGAAGCTGTAAGCATTGCTCCAAAAAATATTATAAAAAAACTGCTTAAACCTATAAATTGAAATGCAAATTTTATTGATATGATTTCTGCCAAGTAACCTACCATCAATGCACCTAATGCAGCGGACCCCCAGCTTAATTGATTTATGCTCATTACTCGCCCTCTAAACTTTTCCTCAACATTAGACTGTATTATTGTTGAACTCAAAGTGTTAAATATTACTTTTGCAAATGACATTATAGAAAATATAATAAATATATTATTTATACCTAAATTAGTTCCTAATATTATTAATGAAATAGAAATAATAGTTCCGAAAACAAAATAGAATATATACATATTTATTTTTTGACCATAAAGAATCAAGAATGTTGTAGATAATAAACCTGAAATACCTCCAAAAAGTAACAATTGGCCGTAAGTTTCTGAATCTCCTTCAAGTAAGTCTGTAGTAAGAGCTGGCAAAAGTACCTCATTTGATCCAGCAGTTACACCCACCAAAAGTCCAATAAATGTAATGTTTCTTATTATTTTATTTGATAATAAGTATCTAACTCCTGACAAAAGGTCACTTAGCACACTTTCCTTATTATTTTCTTTTTGCACTGGATTTATAGACTCTTTTTCCACAGAGTGTATGGAGGAATTCATTTTTAGAAGCGTAAAAAAGGTCAAAACATAAGATATCCCTATGATAAAAAATAATCCTTCTAAACCAAATTCTTGGACAATAGGATGAAATAAAGATGGGCCAATTATTCCAGAGACACCAAATACTATAGAATACATAGATATTCCTACTGCCAAGTATTCTTTTTTTACTAATTTTGCAATCATTGATGCCCTAGAAGGAATATCTATAGCTAGCAAGAATCCTGTTATAAGACTAATTATTATCAAAATACTAGGATTCATATTATTGCTAAAAATCAGAAGGCCAGTTAAGAGGGTGACTAATGCAAAAAACAATCTTGTTGTTTGAAGAATTTTTAATCTGTTGTATTTGTCTGCGATAACACCTCCAAAAATACTGAATAAAAGAACAGGCATAAGATTTGCACTTGACACTAAGCCCAATAGAGTTTCAGAATCTGTCATAGTTCTCATAAGCCATAATCTTCCATAAATTAATGCCCACATTCCAATATTTGAAAATAAAGCTGCTAGCCAAAATAAAGAATATTCTTTTGATGAAAATAATTTGATGAATGGTTGTTCTCTAATTACCATCAGGATATAACTTGGTTGAGTGGAAGTTTAGATCTCCTCCCAAGCTTTTGTTTATGAGTATTTTTTTTGTGTATAAGTGCAAGCCATAATCCCAAGTGAATCCTATGGCTCCATGTAATTGATGTGAAATCCAAGTTATCTTATCTAACTCTAAATCGGACTTAATTTTTGACATAGAGGCTAATCTAGAAAAATCTTCATTATTTATATTTTTAAATGCATTTCTTATTAATTCTCTTACTTCATTTATGTATATGTATATTTCTGCACATTTATGTTGAATTGATTGAAATGTTCCTATTTTTTTCCCAAAAGCATCTCTATTTATCAAGTAGTCTAAAGTTTTGTCTAAAATTGACTGACATATTCCGATTGATTCAGAACATAGTGCTAAATTTGTAAGATTAAAGATTTGTTCTATAAGTTTTTCAGAGTTATTCAAATCAACTATAAGATCTTTTTCAATCAAATGATCACTTAATTCCAAGTCTACAATCTTATCTCCAATCAAGCTTTTTTTCTCTTGAGAAATAGAAATATTTTTTTTGGGTAATATTAATAATTTTAATTGATTATCCAGCATTCCAATGATTGTGATATCTGTAGCTTCATCAAAAAATTCAATATTAGTAATAGACCCATTCAAGAAAAAGCTTTGATCTTTATTGATAATTTTAATAAATTCTTTGCTTTCGTACTGTTGAGCGATTGAACTAGTAATAATTCTTTTTGATATTGATAAATCTTTTATTAATTTAGAAAATCTTTTCTCATCAATACTTTGAAGAGCAAAGATGCCAGAAACTATATTATTGATAATAGGCCCGTTGCATAGAAATGATCCCCACTTTTCCATAAATATAGAAAAGTCTACAAAATCTAGGCCAAATCCATCAAGTTCTTCAGAGGTAATCATACCTAAAAATCCTAATTTAGAAACCTCTTCATAACCATACTTATATTCATTATCACCTTCTGCTTTTTCATTTAGCAATCTTATATCAGTCTTTTTAGAAAAATTATTTTCTAAAGATTCTATTATCATTTTTTGAGTCTCAGTGATTGTAAAATCTATCATCTTGGCAGCCCTAGGCCTCTTTGAGCAATTATATTTTTCTGGATTTCTGTAGTGCCCCCTAAAATTCCTCCAGATACGAAAAATAATCTATTTTTTATTACTCTTTCAGCGAAACTATCTTTATTTTTAGTATTCAAAAAAGTAGCTTTAGTATTCAATAAATCAAATGCAAAATCATGTATATTTATATTTGTTTCTGTAGCTAAGACTTTGCTTATTGAGGGCTCCATATGAATCTCATCTGATTGTTCTTTTATCCAAAGTGCTTTATAAGTCATTAATTTTGCTGATTCTAAGTCTGATCTTAGTAATGCTAGTTTATTTTTAATATGATTTTCCTTTATCAAATCATTTCTATAGCAATAATCAACTAAATCATCAAGACATCTTTCCCCCCAACCAATGTAGTCAATTCCAGATCTTTCAAAATTCAATAAATCTAAAGCAATCATCCATCCTTCATGTAATTTTCCAACTACATTTTCTGCAGATACCTTAACATTTTTCAAAACAACTTCGTTGAAAGATGATTTACCAGAGATATTCTTAATAGGATTAACTTTGATACCGGGATCATTCATGTCTAATAAAATTAATGACAAACCTTTGTGTCTAGTTGAATCAGGTTGAGTTCTAACCAAAATAAACATTCTGTTTGCTCTATGAGCAAGAGTAGTCCACACTTTTGTTCCATTTATGGTTATAGTGTTTGAATCTTCTTCGTATTCTCCCTTAGTACTTATTGAGGCCAAATCTGAACCTGAATTAGGCTCAGAGTAACCTTGGCACCATTGAGATTTTCCAGTAGTTATCTCATTAAGAAATTTCTTTTTTTGGAATTCAGTACCATATTTCAACAAAGTTGGTCCAATCATTCTTACTCCAAAACGATCATTACCTGGAGCCATCCTGTACGCCATAGTTTCAGAAAGGATTATTGATTTTGAAAAATCTTCTTCAAGCCCACCGTATTCTTTTGGCCAAGATGGTGCTATCCAATTTTTGTTTGCTAATTCACTTTTGATTTTTTTTGAGAGCTCCCAATGACTATCTAATCTTTCGTCAGGATACTCTTGCCAATCTTCTGGAAGATGCTTGTCAATTAATGAATTTAATTCTTTTTTGAATGATAAATCTTCAGATGAAAACATAGGAATTTATAATTTAAACTAAATGATACAGAAACTTCAAAGAAATTACCTTAGATAGGAATTTCGTTATTTCTTTTTTCGAACTCGTCTATTGAATTAATTCTTTTTATCTTTTGCCTACTGGACAAACTTGGTTTAGGTATATCTTTATTTTCATTCAATTTAGTTGATTCAAATCCAAATCTATCAAATGATAATTGTGATCTCTTTTTAGGAAATTTTTGAAAAGGGAATCCAGCAGTCCTACCTAAAAGATTTAATAGAGTTATAGATGCACCTCTTGGTTTATATTGCCCTTTTTCCCATTCACTAATTGTTTGCTGCCTTACCCCTAACTCTTGAGCTAGCTTAGTCTGGGAATTTCCTATATGACCTCTTAAGGCAAGAATAGTTTCTGAATTCCATTCAAAATTATTAATTTTGTTAATGTTATTAATTACCATATGAAAAGACTACTTAAGATCTTCTTAAAGTACTTAGCAATTCTTAATCGGATTTTTATAATTTTTATAAACTTATGTTAGAGAAATCTATAAATTTGCTATTTTTAGGTCCAACTTTTGAAATACATAGTTTTTCTTTTATGAAAATTTCTTTTGCTAAAGAAGTTATTTCATAAAGGCTTACATTATTAATTTTTTGAATTACTTCTTCGACATCTGTTATTTTATTTGAAACAATTTTTTGACTTCCTAAATAACCAGAAATTGCTCTAGAATTTTCTAATCTCAAGAGCAACCTACCTGTTGCTAATTTTTTTGCAGTATTTAATTCTATTTCATCCACATTTGAATTCTTTATCTTATCTAATTCAGCAAAAATTAATTTAATAACTTCAAATAAATTTTTATCATCAACTCCTGCTTCAAAATATATAACCCCGGTGTCGCTATGAAGATTAATGGAAGAATGTATGTCGTATACTAAACCTCTATTTTCTCGTATCTCTTCAAATAATCTACTACTCATAGATTCTCCTAAAATAATAGATATCAAAGATAAAGCATATTTTTTTTCATCCATGTAGCTTGGTGACTTAAATCCTAAAGTGATTACTGATTGCTCCATTTCTTTATCCACTGAGATTTGATCAAACCCTAAAATCTCTTTTACTGGATTATCTATATTCTTTTTGATGGACTTAAAATTAATAAAATTGTTGTTTATTTGATCAATAACTTTATTTTTATCAATATTCCCTGAAATTGACACAACCAGATTATCAGGGGTGTAGAATTTCTTAAAAAAAGTATCTAAATAGCTTAAAGATATACTTCTTACACTTTTTTCTGATCCTGCAATATCTCTACCCATGGAATGATTTTTCCAGTTTATCTTTTCAAAATTTAAATTACAAAGAGAATATGGATTATCTAGCGAAGACTTAATTTCTTCTATAACGACATTCTTCTCTAGATTTAAGTCATTTTCTTTCATTAAAGAATTTTGAATAATATCTGAAAATAAGTCTATAGATTCTAATGTGTTTTCTTTAGGAAAATTAGCCCAATAACCTGTGATCTCTTTGTCTGTAAAAGCATTGATTACTCCTCCGGTGTTTTCAATCACACTTGAAATTTGTTTAGGGCTGGGTCTTTTTTTTGTACCCTTGAAAAGCATATGTTCAAATAAATGTGACGCACCTGCAAATTCATCATCTTCATACCTTGAACCAACTCCAAAAATAAAGTTAGCCGCTACCGCATTTGTGGTACTAAATTCTGATAAAACTATACGAATATTATTATCAAGAGTTATTTCTGAAAAATCTATGTCCATATTAATTTGATAAATATATTTTTTTCTTATGACATAAAATAATTATGATAGCTTAATTCAAAATGTTCAAAAAGAAATATGAAGTTTTTGCCAGTAAATAAAATTTTTAATAATTATCTTTTCGGATTAATTCTTTTATTTACACTTTCATTTTTAATAAGAATAATTGGTATGAACTGGGATGGCGGATATCTTTTTCATCCTGATGAAAGAGCTATATTTATGCATGTTTACGATATAAATTTCTCGTCTCTTTCTAGAGGCTTTGAATTTTTTGATTCTAATAAAAGCTCACTCAATCCTAATTGGTTTAATTATGGTTCTTTCCCAATATATTTTCTCAAATTATCCACAAATTTTGTAGGAATTTTTTATGATCTAGATATTTATGATTTTAGGTTTGTAGGAAGATTTTTTTCTATATTGATTGACTGTTTTTCAGTTATCTTAATAACAATTGTTTCAAGATATTTTGTAGGCGAAAAATGGAGTTTGCTTACAGGTGTTTTTCTTGCTTTTTCACTTATAAATATTCAAAATAGCCATTTTTTTACTACTGATATTTTTATTACAAGTTTCATTATTATTTTAGTTATTATTAGCTATAAAAATATAGAAAATCCATCAGTCACTAAAACTTTGATGCTTGCATTATTTTTTTCTATTGGGCTAGCATTTAAGTTTTCATTTTTACCTTCTGCTATACCTATTATTATTTCCTATTTCTTTTCGTTTACTCAAAATAAATTAACTAAATATGAATTATTTAAATTATTAGCAATTCTATTCTTTTCTATCTTATTATTTTTAGCAATTTTTCAACCATATATGTTTTTGGATCATAAAACTTATTTATCACATATTTTAGAACAATCTAAGATGGTTCGAGGTATCCATGACTTTCCTTATACTAGGCAATACTCTGATACAACTATTTATATTTATCAGATTGTTCAGATTTTTAAATGGGGACTAGGTCCCATTTTAGGAACTATCTGTTACTTTGGGTTCTTTTATTTTATTTTTTATACATATAAACATAAATCTAAATTAGGATTAATGATCTTATTATGGTTTATAGTCTATGCTCTAATAAATGGTAATTTCCAAGTTAAATTTACTAGATATTTTTTACCCTTAATCCCTTTTTTACTGCTTTTTGGAACAATTTTTTTAAAAGATCTAAATGACAAGCTTTCTAATTTATCAACAAAGTATATTAATATTAGATATTTACTATTATTCTTAATTTTAGTTCCAACTATCCATTTTACTGTTTCATTTATTAATGGAATATACATGACTGAACATCCTGCTGTTTTGGCATCAAAATGGTTAGAAGAAAATAACTCTTCTAAAGTTACTATTGTTCAAGATCATTGGGAAGAATCTATACCAGGTTCTCCCAAAATAGACTTTGTCCATGAAAGATTAGAATTATATAATACGGATTCTTATAGCAAATTCGAAAAAATATTCTCTAATTTATCTAATGCGGATTACTATGTGATTTTTTCAAATAGATTATATGGAACTATACCTAGATTAGAAGAAAGATATCCAGCTACGAGTTTATTTTACGATAAGCTTTTTGACGAAGAGCTAGGATTTGAAATAGTTAATTTTCAAAAACAATCTATGAATTTTCTTTCAATAAATTATTCTGAAAATTATTTTGAAAGAATAAATATAAATAAACCTAAAATAATCTCAGACTATGAAAATAAATTTGCTTTTAATTTAGACTTTGGATTTTCAGATGAAAGTTTTTCTGTTTATGATCATCCAAATGTAATAATTTTTCAAAATATTGAAAAATATTCTAAGGAAGAATTATTTGAAATCTCTACTATCTCAAATCAGAGTGATTTTTTTCAACCACAATTTTTCAATGATGATCCCTATAAAAAATATCAAAATAATGATGACTTAGATCAAATAAATTTATTCAAGTCACAAATGTTTTTAAGTGAAAACAATTCCTTTATTAAAATTTTTGTATGGGTATTTATTATCACTATGTTAGGTTTTGTGTCTGTCCCATTTTTTTATAAATTATTCATAAATTTTTCAGATTTTGGATTCTCTTTTTATAAATTTTTTGGGCTTATATCCTTTTCTTTTATTATTTGGATATTGAGCTCGATGGGAATAATAGATTTTAGGTTACCAGATATATTAGCTATATTTTTATTATTTAGTATATTTTCAATAGTTATTTTTCTGCGTAATAAAAATGAAATCCTATTCTATATAAAAAAATCATATAAACAAATTATTACAGTTGAGTTGATATTTTTTCTACTTTTGGTGATAGGCATAGTAGTTAGATTTCTAAATCCTGATTTATGGCATCCTCATAGAGGAGGTGAAAAACCCATGGATTTAGCCTATCTAAATGCTATTGTAAGAAGCTTCTCTATGCCCCCTTATGATCCATGGTTTTCTGGATATACATTAAATTATTATTATTTTGGACAATTCATGGTTGCTCTATTAATAAAGCTTACTGGAATACCCTCTGCAATAAGCTACAATCTTGCAATACCTACTTTTTTTGCGTACTCAGGTACTATTATTTTTGGCTTTTCTTCTAGTTTTGTTTATCTATATAAAAAAGCTAGGGATAGTAGCCTTAATTGGTTCAAGTCCCCTTTATTTATAGGAATATTTTCTATATTTTCAATCTTAATTTTTGGTAATTTTGATGGGTTAGTTCAATTATTTAATATAATGTTTGATCGTCAAGATTTTTTTGATTACTGGAGAAGTACAAGATTAATTTCAATGAATTCTTCTGGATTAGAGATTAATGAATTTCCATTTTTTACTTTTTTATTTGCTGACTTACATGCACATCTATTGAGTATACCTATAATGATTTCCATAATTTCTGTGTCATTTATTTTTTATTATCAATTTTTTGAGAATGATTCAAAGTATAAACACTTAGCTATATTATCATTCCTAGCTCTTCTTACAGGTTGCATTCAAGGAACTAACACTTGGGATTATCCTTTGAGCCTTTTTATTGTTTTAGTTTCTATATTTTTTTCTTTTATATTCTTAGATATTAAAAAATATGACAAATTCAAAAAAATTATTTTTTATAGTTTGTTTTACTTCATAATGACAAAAATTCTATTTTATAATTTTGATCAAAATTTTATAATGCCTGAAGTAGGAATATCTTTATCGAACTGGAAAACACCAATTTTTTCTATAGTTCAGATATCTTTCTTACCAATAGCTATAATTCTTTTATTCACGATAATTTATTTCAAAAATCTATCGTATAAAAAGAAATATTTTCCTGACCTGAAGTTTAGTCTTATAAAAAATAAGATCATACTATTATTACTATTGATAATTTTGTTCATGGTAATTTTATTTTTTCTAAATCTTTATACAATTATTCTTTTTTCTACTCTAGTCTTAATTGTTTTATTTGTAGCTGTAACAAAACTTTTTCTATTTGAATCAGACTCGAAGTTATTTTTGTGGATAACATTATTACTTGTAGTTGGTTTATCTATACCTATTTTTACAGACATTTTTGTTATGAATGATGACATCAATAGGATGAATACGGTGTTTAAGTTTCATTTTCAATCTTGGATTCTTCTGAATTTAGGAGCTAGCTTATTGATACCATTAGCTTTTCAGGATGCAAATAAGAAAATATATAAAAATATTTTCTCTTATTTAGTAGGAATACTAATAATTTTGGGTTTAATTTATCCGATTTATTCCTTAAGGCCTAGAATATTAGATAGATTTAACAACGAATATAAAGGTCTTGAAGGTGATTACTATATGAAGGCAGCAAAATATTCTCAGACAGGAAACTTAATTGATTTATCTACTACATATGATGCAACTAAATGGATTAATAATAATATAAATGGTAATCCAGTGATAGTTGAGGCTTCAAAAGAATTATATAGCTGGTCTTCAAATGTATCTATTAATACTGGCTTACCAGCAGTATTAGGTTGGGACTGGCATCAAAAGCAACAAAGATCTCTAAATGCAAATGCAGTAAATCTTAGAAAAAAGCAAATTGAAGAATTTTATACTACTAATTCAGAGCAATTTATAGAGGACTTTTTGAATTTTTATTCTGTTAAACTAATTATATTTGGTCCAATTGAAAAAAATCATTATCCTGACTTTGATACAAGGCTTAAGATAGCTATGAGTGATAGAGTTTCTGAAATTTATAGTAATAATGGATACACAATTTATGAGTATGAAAAATAGTTTATTTATATTTTTTGATATATATGGAACACTTGCAGGATTTTATCCTGAAAGAGAAAAAATTCAAACAAAAATTCTAATTAAATACAATATAACCCTTACTGAAAACCAAATAACCGAAGGTTATAAAGATGCTGATGAATTTATGACATATCAAAAAAAAATAAAACCTCTTAGATTGATGGATAAAAAAGAAATTAAGAATTTTTTTTCTATCTATGAAATGAAAATTTTAGAGAAAAATGGGATTTTTATCGATAAAGAAAAGGCTTGGAAAATTTGGGAAGAAATTTCTAATGAAAAATATGAATTAAAAATCTTTTCTGATGTTTATGATAATTTAGATTATTTAAAACAAAAAAATATTTTTTGTGCTGGAATTACTAATATGGATATTTCAGGAGAGTCATTGATTAAAAATTTAAAACTTAAAAATCATTTACAATTTATAATCACTTCATATGATAGTAAATCTGAAAAACCTGATCCAAAAATCTTTGAATATTGCTTAAAAAAAGCAGGTGCTAAAGTAACTAACTCATATTTAGTTGGAGACCAGATAGAATCTGATATCAAGGGGGCTGAGAATGTTGGGATTACACCAATACTTATTGATAGGTTTGGGTATTACAAAGACTTCAATAAATCTCTAAAAATCACTAATCTTGATGGCCTAAAAAAGATATTTTAGACCATCAATAAAAAATCAACTAAGCGTCAAAAGAAAGGAAAAACTCATAAGGATGAGGCCTTAGTCTGACTGGGTCAACATCATTCTCTCTTTTGAAATCAATCCAAGATCGAATAACATCTTCAGTAAAAACTCCGCCCTTCAGAAGAAAGTCATGATCTTCTTCAAGTGCATTTAGTGCTTCTTCAAGACTTGAAGGAACTTGAGGTAGTTTTGCCTGTTCTTCAAGAGGAAGTTCAAACAAATCTTGCTCTAAGGGTTCCCCAGGGTCATAACCATTTTCTATTCCATCAAGACCTGCTAATAACATAGCAGAAAAAGTCAAATAAGGGTTACAAGTTGGATCCGCAGATCTAAACTCAATTCTTTTTGCTGCAGGGTTTTGAAAGTACATAGGCACTCTACAAGCTGCAGATCTATTTCTTGCTGATAGAGCAAGAATAGTTGGAGCTTCAAATCCAGGAGTAAGTCTTTTATAAGAATTAGTAGTTGGAGCAGCTAATGCCATTAATGCTTTACCATGCTTAATTAATCCACCTGTATAATTTAGCCCTAATTGTGAGAATCCACCATATAAATCTCCTGCAAAAAGAGGCTTGCCATCTTTCCAGATAGATTGATGGGTATGCATTCCTGTACCATTATCTTCAAAAATAGGCTTAGGCATAAATGTGGCAACTTTACCGTGTCTTTTTGCAACATTTTTTACCACATATTTGTAAGCCATTACATTATCAGCAGTTTCTAAAAGTGTGTTGTAAACTATATCAATTTCTCCTTGACCAGCTGTAGCTACTTCGTGATGTTGCTTTTCAACTTTTATATCAAAAGAATCTTGCATTATTCTTATCATTTCATTTCTTATATCTTGTTGAGTATCAACAGGAGAAACAGGGAAGTATCCACCTTTGTGTTTTGGTCTGTGTGATTTATTAAGAGTAATACCATCTAACATATGGCTTTCTCCGGAGTTCCAAATACCTTCATCTGAATCAACATGATGGAATCCATGATTTGGTCCATAGTCAAAGCTAGCTGAATCAAATATGAAAAATTCAACCTCAGGTCCCCAAAATGATGAGTCTCCAACACCAGTACTTTTCAAATATTCTTGAGCTTTTTTTGCAACATTTCTTGGATCTTTTGTGTAAAATTCTCCAGTTACTGGATCTTTGATATCTGCAATTACAGTAACTTGTCCATCTACAAATGGATCTATTTTTACTGTTGATTTATCGGGCACTAGAAGCATGTCTGATTCGTCAATTGATTGAAATCCTCTAATACTTGATCCATCAAATCCAGTACCATTAGCAAACAGACCATCATTTACTTCGCTGATCGGAACAGAAACATGTTGCCACACTCCTGGTAAATCAATAAATTTTATATCTAATACATCACAACCATTGTCCTGCATTAATTTTAGTGCTTCTTTTGATTCATTAGCCATTTAGAAACTCCTGTCTTAAAATATTAAATGTTATTCTATAATAACTATTATTTGTTACAAAACTGTAAATAAAGTACAAACGATGAATAAAGAAGAAAATATTCTTGATTTGGGTAAAAATTATTTAAATCAATGGATAAAAGAGAATCCAGATAAAAGATTTGATCTTAGTAATATGTTTTTTGAGAATCAAGATTTTTCTGGCTGGAGATTTTCAAAATCATTAATGAATAATTCGAAATTTATAAATTGTGATTTTTCTAATGCAGATTTATCAGAAATATCTGCTCTTAGTGTAGATTTCACCGGGTCTAAATTTAAAAAAGCAGCTTTATATCGAGCTAATTTATCTCGATCTATATGTGTTAATGTAGATTTTGAAGATGCATGGCTATATAGATGCGTGCTGACCAATGCAAAAATAGAAAACTGCAATTTTCATCTTACAAAAACACAAAAAGTTAGATGGCCTGTAGGATTTAAGTTAGATTAATGTATTTTACTATTCTTAATAAATAGATTTATCTTTTCAGGATCTTTTTCTTTATTTGATTCTACTCCAGAAGAAACATCTATTGCCCAAGGTAAATATGAATTTGAGAAATCCTTTATATTATCTGGATTCAATCCACCCGCAATAAATATATTTTTATTAAATAATTTTTTATATTCAGACCAATCAAAGGTTTCTCCAGTTCCACCTGCTGAAGATTTTGAGAAAGTATCTAAGATAATATATTTTGAAACTGAAAAAAAAGATTTGATATTATTTTTCAACTCATCAAAATTCATTTTTTTCTTTATGTGAACTACTTTTATTACGGGTTTTTCTACCATAGAGATATATTCAATATCTTCATTCCCACATAATTGAACAAAATCTAAATTATAAATTTTAGTTAAGTGATTTAATTTCTCAATTTTTTCATTTAAGAATAAACCAACCTTTTGTATTTGAGATTTTTTTGATTCCCTGTAATCATCTATGTAATCTGATATATGCTTTGCATTTTTTTCATTTAAGTATCTTGATGAATTATTAATAAAATTTAGACCTACAAAATCCACTTCTAAATCAACTAATAATTTGGCAGTACGAATTTCTTTTATTCCGCAAATTTTAATTTTAGGATTATTTTTATACATTTTTTGAAGCTATATCTGAAATAATTTCTTGTATATTTTTTGATTTAATTATTGATTCTCCCACCAGTAATCCATTGGCACCTGAATTTATCATTCTAGTGGCATCTTCTGAATTTCTTATTCCACTCTCAGCAATTTTATATATCCCTTTAGGTACCATGCTAGATAATGTTTCAAAAGTTTCTAAGTTAGTACTTAGTGTGTCAAGATTTCTGTTATTAATACCTAAAATATTAATGTCTGCTTTAAGTGCTAAGTCTAATTCTTCTTCATTATGAATTTCTACTATTACACTTAATCCTAAAGATTCAGCCAAATTATAGAATTTTATATAATTTTCATCGCTAAGTATTCTAATGATTAATAAAATACTATCTGCTCCAATTTGCTTAGCTTCATATATTTGGTACTCATCAATAATAAAATCTTTCTGTAAAACTGGTATTTTTTTTTGTTTAGATATTTTCAAGACTTCACTTAGGTCTTGATTACTTCCTGAAAAATAGTCTTTTTCAGTTAATACTGAAATGGCATCAGATCCAGATTTTATATACAGATCAGCTTGATTACTAGGTATTAAGTCTTTATCGAGTATTCCTCCAGAAGGTGATTTTCTCTTCATTTCAGAAATAAGAATATTTTTTTCCCCCAAAATCGATTCCAAATTATTTATTTCGAAGTATTTAGGATCCAATTGCATTATTTTTTCAAGCGATAAAGATTGTTTTTTCAATCGAACATGATCTTTTTTTTTCTTTACTATTTCTTCTAATATACCCATATTTATTTATTAGTTATTTCAATAAGTTGATTTAGCTTTTTTAAGGCTTTACCGTTGTATACATTTTCTTCTGCAATTTGATAGCATTCATCTAAATTTGAACTACTTTCATTTAAATATAGAGCGATTGAAGAATTGATTAGTATAGAATGTAGAACAGATTTTTTCTCTTCATCAGAACTAACACTTTTTAAGTTGAAAGAGTCAACTATTTTTTTTGCAGATTCTTTAGGTGAACTAACTATCAGATACTTTGAATCATATCCTTTTGTAAAATTAATTATTTCTTCTTTAAATTCATTTTTTGAGTCATAAAACTTTGTTTTATTATCTATCTCAATCTCATCAGCACCAGATTCTCCACTGATTGTTATTATTCTTTCTGAATTTAGGATTTTTGCGGCCTCTGCAATTTTTTTTGCAACTATACTATTGGGTGTTCCTATAATTTGTTTTTTTACTCCTGCTGGATTGGTCAATGGCCCTAAAAAATTGAAAATTGTTCTAATACCTATTTCTCTTCTTAGAGGAGCAGCAAATTTCATGGATGGATGAAAAGATTGAGCAAAAATAAATGCTAGATCAATCTCATGCAAACAATCTTCTACTTTTTGGGGATCAATCTGAATTTTTACTCCTAGCTCTTCTAAAACGTCTGCAGAGCCTGAGTTTCCAGACATTGCTCTATTACCATGTTTTGCAACTGGAATTCCTAATGAGGATACTATAATAGCTGAAGCAGTTGATATATTTAACCATTTCAATCCACTGCCACCAGTACCACATACGTCTATAGAATTTTCCTTTGATTTGATTTTTAAGGAATATTCTCTCATTATTGATGCCATTCCTGCTAATTCAGTTGAAGTCTCTTCTTTCATTGCCAATGCAGACATTAATGCTCCAAACTGTGAGGGTAAAATATTGCCTGACATAATTTCTCTCATACAATATTGAGATTCTTCATAAGATAAATTTTCTCTTGAATAAACCTTATTAATTAAATCAAAAATATTCATATTACAATCCTATGAAATTACTTAGTAACTCTTTGCCATTTTCTGTTTCAATTGACTCTGGATGAAATTGAACTCCTTCTAAGGATAATGACTTGTGTCTTATGCCTTGAATTGTCCCAGATTCACTTCTAGCAGAAATTTCAAAGTCCTTTGATAAAGTTTTCTCTTCAATAATAAGTGAGTGATATCTAACAGCATTAAAAGGATTAGGTATGTTTTTGAAAATACCTTTCTCATCATGAGATATAGATGAAATCTTTCCGTGCATGATCTCTTTAGATTGAATTATGTTTGCCCCAAAGGTATTTGCTATACACTGATGACCAAGACAAACTCCTAAAACAGGAATTTTATTAGAAAAATATTCTATCGCTTCCTTAGAAATCCCTGCATTATCAGGGTTAGATGGCCCTGGAGAAATAACTAAATGTGTAGGTTTTTTTTCTTCTATTTTTTCAGAAGTCGTCTTGTCGTTTCTAATTACTAAAACTTCTTGATTTAATTCGCTTAGGAATTGATACAAGTTATAAGTGAAAGAATCATAATTATCCAATAGTATAATCATTATAAATTTCTTTCTGCTTCATCAACTGATCGAATCAAAGCCATCATTTTATTCAAAGTTTCTTCATATTCATTTTCAACTTTTGAATCAGCTACTATTCCTCCACCAGCTTGTATATAAACAGTTTCATCTTTGAGGACTAGAGTTCTTATAGCAATACATGTATCCATATTCCCATTATATGAGAAATATCCTACACCTCCTGAATAAGGTCCTCTTTTTTCAGGTTCTAGCTCAGATATAAGTTGCATAGCTCTAACCTTTGGTGCACCACTAACTGTTCCAGCGGGAAACGCAGCTCTTAGAGCATCAAATTCGTCTAATTCATCTTTAAGAGTTCCTGTTACATTGGATACTATATGCATTATATGAGAGTATTTTTCTATTTCCATCTTTTGATTTACATTAACTGAACCAGGCATTGATACTCTACCAACATCATTTCTTCCTAAATCTAGCAACATAAGATGTTCAGCGAGTTCCTTTTCATCATTTATTAGTTCATTAGCAATTTTTTCATCTTCTTCAGAGTCAACTCCTCTAGGTCTTGTTCCTGCTATAGGATGTACACTAAGCTGTTTATTAGATGACTTGACCAGTAATTCAGGTGAAGCCCCTAGTATTTGGAATTCATCTAAATTAAGCAAAAACATATATGGAGAAGGATTAATTGTTCTTAAGCATCTATATATTTCTATAGCAGAAGCTTTAGTTTTTTTAGTAAGCCTTTGTGAGAAAACAACCTGAATTATTTCACCGGAATAAATATTTTCAATACATTTCTCTATTGCAGCTTTGTATTCATCTTTAGTCATATTTTTTTCATATTCTTCAACCAATTCTCCATTAGATTTATTATTAGAGTTACTAATATTTGAGATATTGTTGAATTCATTAGGAATAGGTTTTTTTATTTTTTCGTAAATTTCATTTATTTTTTTCTGAGATTCTAAAAATATTTTCTCAAGCTCATCATCAGGATTTATTCTTGCATAATGAATTATAAAAATTGTTTGCTTAACATGATCAAAAACAACTAAAGAATCAGTAAGAAGAAATATTGATTCTGGAACTTCTAAGTTTGAATTGTCTTTTTTTGAAACAGTATTTTCAAAATATGAGATAGTTTCATAAGATAAATAACCTACTGCACCTCCTGTAAAAACGGGTAATTCTTCTAACTCTGGTACTTTAAAGCACTTAATCTCATCCTTTACTATTTCTAATGGATCTACTTCTCCATAATCTTGGTTTTTTCCAGTTTTTATTACTTTTCTTGGATTTGTTCCTATAATTGAGTATCTGGCTAGATTCTCTCCACCTGTAATTGATTCCAATAAAAAAGAATATTTATTATCTGATAATTTGATATAAATCGACAAAGGCGTTTCAAGATCTGCTCTTATTTCTTGATATACGGGAATAAGGTTATATTCTTTTGATTTTTCTACAAAATCATTATATTCTGGACTATCTAGCATTCCTACCAAACTTTCTTATAGGATGAGATTTTCATTTTATCACGTACTAGTTGCATAGTTTCATTGGCAAGGTTTCTCGCATTTGTCACACCAGTATCTAATGCTTCTTCCACAAGATTGATATTCTTTTCAAAGTAAGCTCTTTTCTCTCTTATTGGGTCTAGAAAATCGTTAAGAATATTTGATAAATAATTTTTTATTTCAACATCTCCAATATTTCCTGTTTTGTACCTTTCCTTGAAGTCATCTACATTTTTATCATTTTCAGTAAATGCATCTAAATATTGAAAAACAGGGTTCCCTTCAATCTTTCCTGGTATATCAGCTCTAATTCTATTAGGATCTGTGTACATACTCCTAACTTTCTTTTCAACAGCTTCTTTTGTATCGGAAAGTAAAATTACATTACCTTGGCTTTTACTCATTTTTCCTTTTCCATCAGTACCAGAAAGTCTACCCACTTTTCCTATTAGAGTTTCTGGTTCAGGGAAAACATATCCATACATGTTGTTAAATTTTCTTGCAATTTCCCTAGACATTTCTAGATGAGGAGCTTGATCCTCTCCTACAGGGACAAGATGAGCTCTTGGCAATAGAATATCTGCTACTTGGCTTATTGGATAATTAAAGAAACCAGCACTCCGCCTTTCTATTGGCAAGGAATCTAATTCGCCTTTTAATGTAGGGTTTCTTTCAAGCATGCCCAAAGGAGTTACAAAAGATAACAACATGCTTAGTTCAGCATGTTCAGGTACATAGCTTTGAATAACAAAATTAGATTTTTCTGGATCTAGTCCAACTGATAACCAGTCTAGAGTTACATCTATAACAGATTTTTTTATTAGTTCAATATCGTTAAAATGATCTCCCAAAGCCTGATAGTCAGCAATTAGGAAATTACAGTCATACTCTTCTTGTAAAGAAATCCAGTTATGAAGAGCTCCAACATAATGACCTAAATGCAAGGCTCCAGTAGGTCTGATCCCAGTAAGTATTCTTTTTTTATTTTCCATGAATAGTTTATTAAAATTTTCTATTAAGTTAATTGTCTCCAATTTTCATCTAATTTTTCAAATATTTTTTCATACTCTTTTACAGTATTTTTATATTTATCAATTTTTTGGGACATAAATTTAATATTTTCTTCAACATGCGATGAATTTTTTGAACCAATTATTAGAACATGTATTTCATCTCTTAACAATGAGAATGCCATAGATAGCTCTATAGTATCAATATTATTCAGATCAATATCTAACTCATCTGACATTTTTAAGACTCTCTTAAAGTATTCATCATAAGCGCTTCCAAAGGATTCATGAGTTGAATTATTTCTATGATTCCTTACGCCTAACAAAGCTGCATTACCTATTGGTCTTTTTGCAATAACTCCAAGGTTTCTGTTTTTAGCTTCAGATAAAATATTTCTACTTCGAGCTCTTTGGTCAGATAAGCTGTAACTTGTTTGCAAAGTATCAAATAAGTTTGATCTAACAGCCCAATCTGCTGCTTCATTATCACCTGAATACCCAATAAATCTAGTTTTACCTTCTATTTTACAATCCTGTAAAGCTCTTATTACATCACCTTGTTCCAAAAGATGAGTTTCACATGAGTGTAATTGAACCAGATCTATAACGTCTGTTTGCAAATTTTTTAAGCTTTTTTCAACAGATGTCTTAATCTTTTCATAAGTCCACTCAGAATCAGGAGAGGTAGTTCTACCCGTTCCAGCTTTTGTAGCTAAAAAATATTCTTCTCTTCTGTGTCCTACTGATTTACCTACTATTGATTCACTATCAATATACATAGCAGCGGTATCTAAAAAATTTATTCCATTATCAAGGCTAAAATTTAAAATTCTATCTGCTTCCTTAAATCCATCAAAACCTAGTTGGAATCCAACTTGAGCTAGGCCTAACCCTAGCTTACTTACATTGGAACCAGTTTTACCGAAAGTATTATTTTCCATATTTCACATCCTGTTTTAAACAAAACTGCAAAAAAAACAACCGTTTTTTTTGCAATTTTGTTTTTGATATTTTGTATAAAATATACAAATTTAAACTATGATGCTTTACCAATCTTGAACATTTTAGTTCCACAAACTGGGCATACGCCTTGTGTAGCAGGCCTACCATTTTTCATAGTTATTTCCTGAGGATTAGACATTGTCTGTTTCCCCTTGCATTTCATGCAATAAGCTTCCATTTGAACCTCCGGTTCCTAAACCTTTGATTATTTATACTGTTATTTATATACTATCCAGAAGGAAAATACTACTTTATAAATAATTCAATTAGAATAAATTGAGTATAAACTACGGAAAAATTACAAATAAGTTACTTTTTATGGAAATTTTCAATACATTTGAAATATAATTTATACTGTAATCAATAGGAATATATTTTGACCAATACTGAATCCATACTAAGTGAAATCGATGAACTGAGACTAATTGCTCTGAGTGATTTAGATAAATTGCATGCTGATGATGATCAATTGGAAAATTGGAGAATCAGCTATCTGGGAAGAAATGGGAAATTATCTTCACTAATGAAAATACTGGCAACTATTCCTAATGAAGATAAAAGATTAGTTGGCCCAAAAATAAATGATCTAAAAGACCAACTTAATAAAACTTTTGTAGCTCACAAGAATAATATTAATAAAACTGAAGATGGATCTGACTATTTTGATAACTCATTACCAGGATTAAATCTTTCAGCAGGGAACTATCATCCAACAACTTTAATTATTCGTGAAATTTGTGAAGCATTTGGTTCTATGGGCTTTGAAATTTTAGAAGGTAAAGAAATTGAAACAGAGAAATATAATTTTGATTTACTAAACATACCATCTGATCACCCAGCTAGAGATCAATGGGATACTATCTGGCTAAATGCGTCGACAGAGGGTGAAAAGCATTTACTTAGAACCCATACTTCACCTATGCAGGCAAGAATAATGGAAAATAAAAAACCTCCAATTAGGGTTGTTGTTCCTGGAAAATGCTATAGATATGAGGCTACTGATGCTACGCATGAATGGGAATTCCATCAAATAGAAGGTTTAGCTGTTGATAAAGATATTTCTTTTTCCGAATTAAAAGGAACTTTATTTGAAATGGCTAGAAAAATCTTTGGTTCAGATCAAAAAGTAAGATTTAGATGTGATTTTTTTCCTTTTGTAGAACCAGGTGTTGACATGTCTATTTTATGGGATGGAAAGTGGATAGAAATTTTAGGAGCTGGAATGGTCCACCCTAAAGTATTGAGTGGAGTAGGATATGACCCTTCTGAGGTTAGTGGATTTGCATTTGGAATAGGCCCAGAAAGAGTATCAATGTTAAAAAATAAAATAAAAGATATAAGAAATTTTCACATAAATGACCTTAGATTCTTAAGTCAATTTGTAAGATAAATCATGAAACTTCCAATCAGTTGGCTAAACGAATATATAAATTTCAAAAAATCAGATGAAGAAATTTCTGAAAATCTAACTATGATTGGAAATGAAGTAGAATCTATTGAAAAATCAGGAAATATTGATGGAGTAATTGTTGGTGAAATAAAAAAAATAATCCCTCATCCTAATGCCGATAAATTAAAATTAACAATAGTTTTTGATGGTAATAATGAGATTCAAGTGGTTTGTGGTGCTCCAAATATAGAAGAGGGGCAAAAAATATTTTTAGCAACTCCTGGGACAAAATTACCTTTAGAAAATGGCTCTACTTTTGAAATTAAGAAGTCAAAAATTAGAGGAGAAATATCAGAGGGTATGATTTGCTCAGAAAAAGAATTAGGATTAAGCGATAATCATGAAGGAATAATGGTTCTTGATAATAGTTTTTTAATAGGAGATCCTTTAAGTAAGTATTTTTCAGAGACAGTTTTTGATATCGATGTTACTCCCAATAGAGTTGATTGTCTTTCTATCGTCGGTCTAGCTAGAGACTTATCAGCAAAATTTTCTACAAAACTAAACTTTAACTACAGTAATGACTTTGATATAGATAATTCTAAAGGGATCGTAGAAATTTTAGATGAAAAAATATGTCCTAGATATTCAGGAATAATTCTTGATTCAGTAAATATAACGGACTCTCCTGATTGGTTAAAATCAAAACTAATTTCAATTGGTGAAAGGCCAATCAATAATGTAGTGGATATAACTAATTATGTAATGTTCGAAATAGGGCAACCATTACATGCATTTGACTTGGATAAAATATCAGGGGATAAAATTTTTGTTAGAGAATCTAATTCTAAAGAAAAAATAATTACTCTTGATGGAGAAGAAAGAGAACTTCCAAGTAAAAGTATAGTTATTGCTGATGAAAAACAATCAATTGGTTTAGCAGGAATAATGGGAGGAGGAAATTCTGAGATTGATAATACAACAAAAACAATTTTTTTAGAGTCTGCGAATTTCAATCCACAATATATTAGAAATACTTCAAAAAAATTAAATCTTTCCACGGAAGCATCTATAAGATTTGAAAGAAATTTGAATCCTGAAATTACTGAATTTGCATTATCTAGAGCAGCGAATCTAATAATTGAATTAGCAGGTGGAAAAAGTAGAGGATTTATGGAAGATTTGTATCAAAATAAATCTGATAATAAATCAAAAATATCTTTGAAAAAAGATAAAATCAAAAGTCATTTAGGATTAGATCTAGATGATAAAAAAATTAGTAATACCTTAGAAAACTTAGATTTTACTTTTGATTTTTCAACTAAAGAATCTACATGGCAAGTTGATAAACCTTTTTGGAGATCGGATATTAATATTTCTGAGGATCTGCATGAAGAAATTGCGAGAATAATAGGTTATGATGATATCCCTTTATCTTTTCTATCAGGTGAAATCCCTAAGTGGGAACCAAATGAGCAATATGATACTAAAATATTTTTACAAGATATTCTTGTTGGTATTGGATTGACTGAAACAATTTCTTATTCTGCTACATCTGAAAAATTGTTAAACTTAACTCCATTAATTTCAAATTTAGGTAAATCAATCGAATTAGATAATCCTATTTCAAATGAACATGCTTATTTAAGGAAAAGTATTATTCCATCTTTACTTATTAATGCTTCTAGGAATACTCACTACTGGAAAAAACCTATTAGGTTATTTGAAACAGGAAGTGTTTTTTATATGGACCAATCAAAGATCATTGAAAAAACTATGATTTCGGGTATTTTAGCAGGTACTCGTAATGAATTAAATTGGAATCAAGAAGAAGGATTAGTAGATTACTTTGACATAAAGGGAATTGTTGAATTCATATTAAAAAAACTAAACATAAAGGTTGAATTTACAGATTACACTGATCCTTTGTTTGATCTCCATAAATCATCAAAGATATTTAATAAAAATATTAATAAAGATATTGGTTTTATTGGAGAGGTTTCATCTAAATTATTAGCTGAACTAGATTTTAACTCTAATAATGTGGTTATTTTTGAACTCGATTTAGATTCACTAATAAAGGCTAAATCTCCTATAGTTTATGAAGAATTTTCTACCTTTCCTCAGGCACACAGAGATCTTTCACTAATTGTTGAAAAAAACGTTAAGTTTGATGATCTAAATAAAATTATTTTGTCAGAAAAATATGCTGTTGAATCTGTTATTGTGGATTCATATGAAGGTGAAGGAATTCCTTCGAATAAAAAAAGTATATCAATAAGAATAAGTTACCAGTCTTTCGATAATACATTGTCTTCAAAAAATTTAGAAAAGATTGAAAAAAATATACTTTCAAAATTAAAAAAACAGTTAGATGCTTACATAAGAGAGTAAAAATAATGAATCAAAAAATAAGAAAATCTCATTATCATGCAGACATGCTTTCAGTTGAAGATGCTCGTGAAAAAATTCTTTCTAAATTCGAAATTCTAAATCCTACTCAAATTAATATTTTAGATTCTGTGGGAAGTATTGTTTCTGAAGATATTATTTCAGAAATTAATGTTCCTCCTTTAGATAATTCTGCTATGGATGGATATGCAGTGATTAAAGATGACTTAATAAATGCAGATGACGAAAATATAATATATCTAGATGTAATTGAAGAAATTCCGGCTGGATCAATTCCTAAATTATCTCTGTCAACAGGACAAGCTTCAAGAATCATGACTGGAGCACCAATACCATCAGGTTCTGACGCTGTTGTACCGTTTGAAGATACTAATGAATTAGAAAATAACGATAAAAGTAAAATAGGTATTAAAATCAGTGTTAAAAATTTAGAGAATATCAGGAAAAAAAGTGAAGATATCAAAAAGGGATCAATTATTATCAAGAAAGGCTCATTGATTACCTCAGCTACTATAGGAGTAATGGCCTCAATAGGGCTTGAGAAGGTGTCTGTAATAAGAAAACCTATAATTGGTATCCTTTCTACTGGGAATGAATTGTTAGAGCCTGGTGAAAAAAATCAAGATGGTAAAATTTATAATTCAAACACTTACACATTGTCTTCTCTAGTTAAAGAATTTGGTGCAACTCCATTAATTCAAAAACATGCATTAGATAAGGTAGAAGATCTTGAAAAAAAACTTAAAAAACTAAGAGATGTTGATTTAATAGTTACCTCTGCAGGTGTATCTAAAGGTGACTATGATATTGTGAAAGATGTTTTAGATAAAAACGGAGATATTAATTTATGGTCGGTTAATATGAGACCAGCAAAACCTTTGGCTTTCGGGATCATTACTATTGATGGGAAAAAAATACCTCTTTTAGGAGTTCCTGGGAATCCAGTTAGTGCAATGATAGCTTTTGAAAAGTTTGGACGATATGCAATAGATAAAATGAAGGGTAAGCCCTTAAAAAATAGACCAATTATTAAAGCTAATTTAGAATCAGATATTATTAATCACGATGGTAGAAGATTATATTCTAGAGTAAAAGTTATTGTTGACTCCTCTTCAAAAGTAATAGCAATCCCTATAAAAAATCAAAGTTCAGGTGTCTTAACATCAATGCATGAGGCTAACGGTTTAGCAATATGTCCATCAGATATTGATATACTTAAGAAAGGCGAAAAAATAGATGTTGAAATGTTTAATTGGAATGAGAACATTTCAGATATATTGAATAATGAGGAATAAATAATGACAATAAATAATGAAAGTGCAGTTGGTCTAGAAAAATATCAAATTAATGTTGAAGAATTTGCAGATTCTAATCTTTCATTTAATTTTTTAGTTATAGAGAAATTTTTTGATGATCCTTCAAAAAAGAAAGAATTATTAGGTAAGTCAGTTGATGAGCTATATAATGAAATTTCTATTATTGAAAATGATTCTGAAGAAAGTAATGAAGATTATTTACTAAAAAAATATGTTTTACCTGGCACATCTCTTATTGAAGCTGTTTTTAGAATATTAATTCTTAATAAAAATAACCCTATGACTATTTCTGAGATGGAAGAAAATCTTAAGAAAGCTTGGGCAACAGTAATATACCTGAAATCTTATACTAACGAGACTATTAGTAGTATGCTTAATGTTACTAATGAGTATTTTATTACACAGGTAGATTAACCTTTATATTTTCTTGACTCTTTACTCTGATTATAAGACCACTTAAAAAAGAGCACTGTTAATGTAGCAATAAATATAGTATTTCCAGGAATCCACATTATAAGTCCTCCTATCTTCTGGTCTTCTATTGCAGAAATATTAAGTAACCTAGGGATGTCTTCACCATAAATAACTGAATCTGCAAGAGTTATGAATGCAGCAACCACTGCTGTTGGAGTTACTGCTAACAGCAAATAGACTATTCTCATAGGGATACTTATTTTTTTTGCACCAATACTTAAACCGATAACAGGCCACCAAAATAGTACTCCACTGAGTAAAAATGATAGATGTTCAAAGTTATGTACTAATGAATAATTTAATGCATAGTTAAAGAAAATTGGAAGATGCCAAGTCCATAAAGAAATAATATAAAAAATCAATCCAAATCTTGGAGATGTGATTAAGTTAAGAATTTTTCTAAAAGGCTTTTGAGGTCTTATAAAATCAGCAATGCCAACTCTTATTATTCTAGGGAAAAACCATAAGTTAGCTGAAAAGAATAGCCCGCTTAATATTAGAGGAGGTACTAACATAATCAATATTAAGTGTTGAATCATATGAATCCAAAATGTATCTTCAAAGGCTGAAAGAGGACCTGACAGGGAAAATATTAAGAGCATGTATCCTAATAAGCCTCTATAAAATTTTAATAATTGTTTATTATTTTTTGATATAGCTAATAGCTTTAATGATCCTATTAGGTAAACGAGAAAAGTAATAATTAGAAAATAAAAAAATAAAGAACTATAATTCCATGAACTTATAAATTCTATAAAACCTATATTGTTATTCAAAATAATATTTTTCTAATTCCCAAAGCCATGAAAAGCTGAAAGAAATAAGAATAGAGTGAAAATTATAATTCCAATAATCATACATGTAACAAATACAGTGGAATACATTTTATGATCAAATCTAAGATGCATAAAAAAGGCAACAACTAATATAAATTTTAATATAGAAAAACCTAGCATTGCAGGAACTAGCAAATAAGCTAAAGCTTCTACGTCAAACCACCAAACTTCAATTAAGGTTATTACTCCTAATATCCCTGCTATTACCCAATAGTAAACAGGTCCAGCGTGTCCTTTTCCAGAGGTTATAAACGTAATAAAATTCTTGAATTTTATTACAAAGCCACCAAAAGGATGTTCATGAGGAGGGTTTTCATCGGCTTCCGATGTTTTAGGTATTTTCCACCAACCATTCCCATCATAATGAAATAAATCTTTTAGTATAGACAATTGAATCTCCTATCTAGTGTCCGCCTGTCCATGGAACTCCACCGGGTGGAACTCCGTCTCCAGCTGTTATAAGGTACAATAAACCAAAAATTATAATCCAAACTATATCAACAAAGTGCCAATACAATCCAGCTAATTCTAAATCAATGGCATTTTCACTTGTTAGATTACCGTTATATTCATTATAAAGTAAAAATATGAGCCACAATATTCCCAAAGAAACGTGAGCTCCATGTAGGCTTGTAAGTGTAAAAAATGTTGACCCAAATAAATTTACTTGAGGAGTCATTCCAATATGAGCAAAATGTGAAAATTCATAAACCTGAAATCCAATAAATATTAAACCCATTACAATTACCAAAATTAGCCATAATTTTGCAAGAGCCATTTTTGATTCCTTCAAATAATGAAGAGCAAGAACTATTCCTAAAGAACTCATAAGCAATACAAATGTACTGACTGAAGTTATAGGAATATCTAGTGTATCAGCAGGATAAGGACCAACTAAACTTTTATTTCTATAGGCCATAAAAGTTCCAATGAATGTACCAAAGAACATTACATCAGACCCTAAAAATGCCCACATTAGTAATTTTTTGTTACTAACTCCAGTGGAATTATTTATTTCTTCTCCGTGATGAACGGTTATTCCTTGATTTGCCATCTAATGATCTCCCTCGTGAGGTTCGTTTACAGGTTCAGTACTCCATCCAATGCTTCCCCAGAAAACTAATATTAGCCCAATGGTTACAAGTGCATAAGAATATAAAACTCCAAGCGCAGCTATGGATAATCCAATTCCAATAAATAATGGATAATAAGATAAATCAGGTAAGTGTATCTTTGATTCATCAACATTGGTCGTGTCCTCAACTTCAACTGAAGGCTCAGAATTATTCTTAGGGCTTCCTTCTAATAATCCTGGATATTTTTTATACCACCAATGATCTATATGTTCTACTTCTGGAATTTCAACAAAATTATAATGAGGAGGAGGGGAAGAAATTGACCATTCTAATGTTCTTCCGTCCCAAGGATCTCCACCAGCCATAACTTTTTTTCTACTTGATAAATAAACATTTGCTAGGAATACCAATACTGACAAAGCAATCAAAAAGCCACCTGCAGTAGCCGCTGCATTAGAAAGTTCCCATCCCATATTTTCAGCATATGTGTAAATCCTTCTAGGCATTCCATCTAATCCAACCCAATGCATAGGTGCAAATTGTAAATTAAATCCAACTATCATCAATATAAAATTTACCACTCCAATTCTTTCATTCAAGAACCAACCAGTAAATTTAGGCCACCAGAAATAAATACCAGAGAATATTGCAAAGATTGCTCCACCAAATAAGACATAGTGAAAATGAGCAACTACATAATAGGTGTCTTGCTGTTGAGCATCTGAAGGTGATACTGCATGAGTTACTCCCGAAAGCCCTCCAATAGTAAACATAGCAATAAATCCTATAGAGAAAAGCATAGCTGTGGTAAATCTAATTGACCCTCCCCATAAAGTTGCTATCCAGTTAAATATCTTAACACCCGTGGGAATTGCAATAAGCATAGTTGATACAGTGAATGCTGTATTAGCAGCTGGGCCTAGTCCCACTGTAAACATATGATGACTCCAAACAAACCAACCCATGAAACCAATAATTGCTCCAGAAAATACTATAAATGTATAACCAAATAGAGGTTTTCTTGCAAATGTTGGAAGTACTTCAGACACAATACCCATAGCTGGCAAAATTAAAATATATACTTCTGGATGCCCAAAAAGCCAAAAGATATGTTGCCAAAAAATTGGATCTCCACCTGCTTCTGAGTTGAAAAAGTTTGTTCCATAAACTCTGTCAGCAGTCATTTGTATTCCTGCTACACCTAAAACTGGTAGAGCAAGTACAATCAATATTGAAGTTATAAATGTCATCCAGGTGAATACAGGCATCTTCATCAATGACATCCCAGGTGCCCTCATGTTAATGATAGTAACTATGAAATTTAGTCCAGCAGCAATAGAAGCAACTCCTAAAACGTTTAATCCTAATACCCAATATGTCATTCCATTACCAGGATTAAACTGTACTGTTGAGTTAGGTGGGTAACCAAACCATCCACCATTAGGAGCCTCTCCTGTGAACCAGCTAATATTCATTAATATAGATCCAAAAATAAAAACCCATAAGCTTAGAGCATTTAATCTAGGGAAAGCTACATCTCTAGCTCCAATTTGAAGAGGAACAAGCCAGTTAAAAAATGCAGCTGACAGTGGCATTACCACCAAGAAAACCATAGTTGTCCCATGCATAGTAAACAATTGATTATAAACTTCGGGGCTAATTATAGAAGCTTCAGCATGTGATAATTGAACTCTGATTAGAAGAGCTTCTATTCCCCCCATAATGAACCAGAAGAAAGAAACTATTCCATACATAGTACCAATTTTTTTATGGTCTACTGTCGCAAGCCAATACCATAATCCACTGTGGGCCATGGGCCTTGGAAATATCCTTGGTATTTGAAATTGTTTTGGACCAGTTATGCTACTCATCTTTTCCTCTTTTATTCTTTTATATAGGTTGCCATAGAATCATCTGATGGCTTAAGGCTTAGTAAATATTTTGCAATTTGCTGTATTTCTAAATCTGAAAGTTTATTTTCAGTAGTGTAGATAGCAGCATGATTTTTCATCCTAGTTCCAATTTTTATAGTATCTGGATCTTCAATCCATTTTACTAGGTTGTCGTAATTATTTTCTTTTAATCCAGCACCTAAAGTTATTCTGTTACCAAAATGAGTTAGATTAGGTGCAGAAACAATTGCTGAATTTTCTTTATCTTTTTTCCATTCTTCCCATCTGTTGTATTGAGAGTTTATCTCTTTGTGGTACGCAGCTTTTTTATATGAATCATATGTATGACACATACTGCAATTACCTACAAATAGCTTTCTTCCCTCATCTTCATCTGATCCAGAAACAAGATCTTGAGGTGGGGTTCTCATGTACTCTAACCAATTTTGATAATCTTCATTTGTATGAACTATTACTCTAAATCTCATCATTGCATGTGCTACACCGCAAAATTCTGCACATTGACCATAGTAAAGCCCAGGATTATCAGCTTTGATCCATAATTGATTTTCATGATTAGGAACCATGTCAACCTTACCTGCTATTTTGGGTATCCAAAAAGAATGAAGAACATCTTGAGATTCTATATTTACAATAACATTAGTATCTTCAGGCAAATGAAGTTCATTAGCTGTTACTACTTCTTCTGAGGGATAATTAAACTCAAACCACCATTGATGACCTACAGCATTAATTACTAAAGAGTCTTCCTCATCTGGCATTACTTGTGTTTGCCAGATTCCTATAACAGTAGGAATTGCGATTATCACTATAATTATTGCTGGTATTATTGTCCAAGTAATTTCTAATTTTAGATTTCCATGAGTTTGAACAGGTAGCTCATCGTTTTTTCTTCTATATCTAAAGGTTACAAAAAGAATGGCTCCTTCTACTACTATGAAGACAATTACAGCTATCCAGAATGTGAATAGGAAAAGATTTTTTTGAATTTCAGACACAGGGCCTTGAGCATCAAAAGTTGATTGTGGTCCTTCTGGATTACATGCCATGAGTAATATAGATAAAACCATTACTATGGACAAGTTAAATATAAGCTTTATTCTTTTACTTAACATAAATATTTATTGATTATTTTATTCCTGAAAATATTTTATTAACTATTATTGTAATTTTTTTTGTCTTATTTAGACATGAAAAATTATAGCATTTATTATCATTTATTGTAATTTAGAAAAAAATTTTATATGAAAATATTAATCGCAACTACAAATATCGGGAAAATTAAAGAATTCCAAGAAATATTAAATAAGAAAAAAATATTTGAAATATTTACCTTAAACGATCTAAATATCAGCGTTGATGTGGAAGAAACAGGAAATACTTTTGAAGAAAATGCCGAAATTAAGGCTACTTTTTATAGTAAATTATCTAAAATGCCAACAATTTCTGAAGATTCTGGGTTAGTAATAGACTCGCTAAATGGTGAACCTGGAATTTACTCTGCAAGATATGGTGGAGAAAATCTAAACGATAATGATAGGGTTGAGTTGGTATTAAAAAAAATGACTAAAATTCATAAAGAAGAAAGGTCTGCTAGATTTATTTCTGTTATTTGCGGTGTTGGATTTGGTTCTAGGTCACTTTTTTCTAGAGGCGAACTTGAGGGTTTTATTTCTAGCTCAAAACAAGGTAAAAACGGTTTTGGTTATGATCCAATTTTTTCTCCTATTGGAGACAATGCCACTCTTGCTACAAAAGAAATTGATGAAAAAAATAAAATTTCTCATAGAAGAAAATCAATAGAAATATTCTTAAATAAACTAATTAAGGATAAAATCGTTTAAATACACATATGAATAATCCTTTAGATAAATTAAATAGACCAGTAAAAGATCTAAGAATATCAGTAACAGATAGATGTAATTTTAGATGTACATACTGCATGCCTAAAGAAGTTTATGGTGAGTCATTTAAGTTTTTACCAAAGGATGAACTTTTAGATTTTGATGAAATATATCGCATTGCTGACACATTTGCAAAACTTGGAGTTAACAAAATAAGACTCACAGGTGGAGAACCCTTAGTTAGAAGAAATATAGAAGAATTAATTGCTAAATTATCAAAAATCAAAGGAATAGATGATATCGCGATGACAACTAATGCTTATCTACTTGAGCCTAAGCTGGATTCATTAATTGATGCAGGACTGAATAGATTAACTGTATCGCTTGATTCTATTGATAATGAAACGTTTAAAAAAATGAGTGGTCAGAATGTTGAAGTATCGAAAGTTCTGTCTGCAATAGATCAAGCAAATAAGAAAGGTTTTCAGAGTATAAAAATAAATTGTGTTATTCAAAAAAATGTAAATGAACACTCAATTATTGATTTATTAGATTACTTTAGAGATTCAGGTAATATTGTTAGGTTTATTGAATATATGGATGTGGGTAATTTAAACGGTTGGGAACTAAAAGATGTTTTATCCATTGATGAAATACTTAAGTTAATTGAAATTAAATATAAAGTAGAAGAAATCCCTCCAAACTATGAAGGAGAGGTAGCTAAAAGATTTAATTTAGTTGACTACTCTACAGAATTTGGTTTTATATCATCAGTTTCACAACCTTTCTGTTCAACTTGTACGAGAGCTAGAATAACAATGGATGGCAAATTAGTTACATGTTTATTTGCAAACTCTGGCTTTGATCTAAGAAGTATTATTAGACAAGGTTGCACAGATGAAAAATTGGATGAAGTAATTAAAGGTGTTTGGTTAAAAAGAAAAGACAAATATTCTGAAATTAGGCACGAGCTAACTAAATCAAATTATAAAAAAATTGAGATGTTTCAACTTGGAGGATAATAGATGAGTCTAGTATCAATTTTTTCTGATGGTTCTTCGCTAGGCAATCCTGGCCCTGGTGGTTATGGAGTAATAATGAGATGGAAGAATGAGGAAATAAAAATTTCTCAAGGTTATCGTGAGACTACTAATAACCGAATGGAGCTTTTAGGACCTATTGAAGCTTTATCAAAACTAAAAAAACCAGAAGAAGTTGTTATTACTACAGATTCTCGATATGTAATTGATGGGATTGAAAAAGGTTGGGCCAAGAAATGGAAAAAAAATAACTGGATGAGAGATAAAAAAAATAAAGCACTCAATGCAGATTTATGGGATCGTTTACTTGATCTATGTGAATTTCACCAAAAAATTGAATTTGTTTGGGTTAAGGGACATAAAGGTCATGCAGAAAATGAACTATGTGATTTACTAGCAAAGGATGCTGCTTCTTCTGATAGTTTACTTATTGATGAAAATTTTGAAAAAAAGGAAAATTAGATGACAGAAAAAGATTTCTCGCATATAGATAGTGAAGGTTCCGCTAACATGGTCGATATTTCATCAAAAGAAATATCAAAAAGAGAGGCTATTGCTTCATGTGAAATTACTCTTAATGATCAAACGTATAAAAAAGTTAAGGCTAACCAAATGAGTAAAGGTAACGTAATTAATATAGCTCATTTAGCAGGAATTACTGCTAGTAAGAAAACTCATGACTTGATTCCTCTTTGTCATCAAATTCCATTAAATAAAGTTGATTTGTCTTTTGAATTTGATGATTCAAATAATCAAATCAATATAATTTCATATGTTTCTACAGATTGGAAAACTGGAGTAGAAATGGAAGCATTAGTAGCTGTTTCAGTAGCTAGTTTGACAATTTATGACATGTGTAAATCTATGGATAAATCCATAACTATAAATAAAATTCAATTACAGAAAAAAACTGGTGGTAAGTCAGGAACATATATTAGAGAATAGATACTTCTTTTTTATAAGTTTTTTGAATTTTTCATTATGATAAAATTTAATTTCAGAGTTTACCGTTTAAATTAATAGGAAATTAAATTTTCGGTAAAAAATTGGCTACGTAGCTCAGGGGTTAGAGCGAGCGCTTCATAAGCGTTAGGCC
>CEVL01051399.1_pt1 | contig 41752 bp, 37 predicted proteins | sample 427051 | NCBI WGS metagenome assembly CEVL01 (sample SAMEA2623673, study PRJEB7988) | marine metagenome | biome: marine biome (ENVO:00000447); feature: surface water layer (ENVO:00002042); material: "saline water (ENVO:00002010), including plankton (ENVO:xxxxxxxx)" | depth 5 m
GCAATTGTCCGAGTTCCAGTACTTGACCAACCCGGCGAGCTTGCAAGCCTCACAAGGTTAGCTACCGATATTGACGTGAATATTTATGATATAGAAATTGCTCATTCAAGCGAAGGGCAAAAAGGTGTCGTAATCATGGTCGTAGCCCTTGAGAAGAGTGAAAGGCTTATAGGAGGACTCATGGCAAATGGTTATAAGCCCTCGGCCAGAGCCATGGAATCCTAATGCTTCAAATTGACCCACTGAGAAAACCACCCAACGCAGAACTAGAGCTATCCGGTTCTAAAAGCATCACAAATAGAGCCCTCATAATAGCAGCGCTTGCGGAGGGAAGATCTACACTATCTCGGGCCCTTTTTGCTGAAGACACACTAGCGATGATTAGTTGCCTCCAAGCATTCGGCATCGACATCAAACATGACCATACAACAGCAACAATAACCATCAATGGCTCTAGGGGAGAACTCGATACGCCGCAAAAGGAACTGTGGGTACGGCAAAGTGGAACCACTGCACGATTTATTCTTCCACTGTCTGTTCTCGCTAAGGCACCTATTCAAGTAGACGGAGATAACCAAATTCGCTCACGTCCTCAAAACGATCTTCTCTTAGCCTTAAACGAATTAGGAGTGGAAATAACACACAATGGGCAAATGGGCCATTTACCTTTAACCATCGACGGCTCAAATCTCACCGTTAAGAACATCAGCGTCAGTGGGGAAACATCCAGCCAATATCTATCGGCGCTTCTCCTAGTCGGACCATGCCTACCAGAAAAGATCACGTTCACTCTTAACGGAAACGCAGTTTCAACTCCATATATACAAATGACAATTGAGATCATGAAAGCCTTCGGTGCTCAAGTTGATTCTTCAAAGCCAAATTCTTACACGGTTCACCCGACAGGATATGTGGGACGTGACTACGAAATTGAAACAGATGCGTCTACAGCGTCCTATTTCTTTGCAGCTGCAGCAGCCAGCAAAGGGCGAGTAGTTGTGAATGGCATAGGGGCAAACTCAATCCAGGGTGACCTAGAATTCGTCAATATCCTTCAGCAAATGGGGGCCCAAACCTTGATAGGGCCCAACAGTGTTGAAGTTTCTGGGCCAACGCGCTTGGATGGAATTGATGTCTCTATGAAGAACATCTCTGACACTGCACCTACTCTTGCTAGCATCGCACCATTCGCGTCCAGCCCAGTACGAGTAACAGGTATAGGTTTCATAAAACATAAAGAATCAGATCGGGTTCATGCAGTAGTCACTGAACTGCAGAATCTAGGAATCAACGCCAGCATTGAAGATGACGGATTTATCATCAAGCCAGGTTCACCAACCGGGAACATAGTGCATTCTTACGATGATCACAGAATTGCCATGGCATTTACTGTGTTAGGGCTCCTTTCAGAAGGAGTCGCAATCGATGAACCGAACTGTGTTGCGAAAACCTGCCCAGAATTCTTTGAATTCGTCGACAGTCTCCGACTAGAGGGCGATGAGGAGTTAGACATCCTAGCCATAGATGGTCCTGCAGGCTCCGGTAAATCATCATTAGCGAAACTTCTAGCTGAAAAACTGCGACTTGAATATCTCGACACCGGAGCCATGTACCGCAGCGTCGCTGCCGAAGCACTCTCTGCAAACGTTAACCCAAAGGATCTACTTGCTGTAGCTGAAATAGCTGACAAAACAGATATCAGCTTTGAAGGGCAGCAAGTCTTCGTCAATAGTAATGATTTAACAGAAATGATACGAAGCGCCGAAGTCAATGCGGTTGTAAGCCATGTCGCAGCAAATCCAGGAGTGCGAGCGATCCTTCGCCGTGCCCAAAGAAGTTGGGCTCGTCAAAGAGGGGGAGGAGTACTTGAAGGAAGGGATATAGGATCCGTGGTCTTCCCAAGGGCAAAACTAAAGGTGTACGTGACCGCAACGCCAGAGGAGAGAGCACGACGAAGAAGCCTTGAATCGGGTAGATCGATAGAAGAAATCCTTACTGAAATCCAAGGAAGAGATGAAATTGATAGCTCACGCGCAGACTCACCTCTAGCAGTAAGCACAAATGCCATAATTGTCGACACAACAGACAAAAGCCTTGATGAAGTAGCTGAAGAAGTCCTGCGGAGTTTTAATGACTGAAGCTCTATCCAATGCTAGGCAGAGAATCGACAATGGGCCAACAAGATTGTCGATTGTCGCTTATATCCTCGTAAAGTACCTAGCCAGATTTGCGTTTTCCTTCTATTTCCGGCTTTTTGTACGAAATGCAAAGGCGTTACCAAAGAGCGGCCCAGTTATCGTCTCGCCTATCCATAGGAGTAATCTAGACGTTCCCATGATGGGGGCTGTCTTTCAACGCAAGCTGCATTATCTCGGAAAAGGGTCACTGATGACCAATAGATTCGCAGCATGGTTTCTTCTCGGTTGCGGGATCATCCCTCTTGACCGAGACTCCGTAGCTGACAAATTAGCACTAGACGCATCACTAAAGGCTTTGAAAGAAGGCAAAGCTCTCGCAGTATTTCCCGAAGGTGAAAGGAAATCTGGTCCTCATGTTTTTCCTATTTTAGACGGAGCCGTCTGGCTTTCTGCCAAAGCTAATGCTCCGATACTTCCAGTTGGCATCGGCGGGTCTGAGCGTTCAATGCCCAAAGGAAGTTACATACCGAAGCCACGTAAAATCGTTATCATTTACGGTGACCCAATACCTGCACCGCAGCCGAAAGAAGGCGCAAAAAGAGTTAGCCGATCAGAGCTTCGTGAACATTCAGAGAAACTCCATACAACACTTCAGGGACTCTTTGATGAAGCTCAGCGAAAGGCAGGATGCCCAAACCCGGAAATTAACTAAGAGTTTGAAGAACTTCCGAAGCACCGATTAAACGATCTTCGGCTTCACATTTAGTTTTTGAATCTGTAAAACCTAGACCAGCGAAAAAACCAACAGCGTTAATTAGCGGACGTAGTTCTCGCGGTGGAGGAAAATATTCCTCTTCGGTGACGTAATGTATTTCCTCAACGCCATTAACTGGGGAAAGAACATCAAGCACTTCCTGTACCAACTCTTCGGGCGCTGATGCGCCAGCTGTTACGCCAACGACTCCGGAAAGTGGCAGCGGTATTTCAGATGCTTGATTAACCCTTTGTACATCGTTACAGCCGGCCTCCTTTGCTAGACGCTCTAGTGCTCTGGTGTTCGAAGAGTTAGACGATCCAATAACGATTAAGCTATCGCATCGTTCCGCTATATCCATCAAAGCCCCCTGCCTATTAGTCGTAGCGAAACACAAATCACTTCGACCAGGAACTGATAACTCAGGAAACTGATCTTTTGCTGCCGACAGAATAGAAGACCAATCCCGGTGACTAAGCGTTGTTTGAGCCAGAAGCGAAACAGGAGTCTCAAAGTCTGGAAGTGAACTTAGCTCAGCTATCGATTCAACCCTATGAGTAGATGAAGGAGCAACTGCCATTGTGCCTACAGCTTCTTCATGACCCTCATGCCCTATGTAGATAATTTGATGCCCTTTACGTGAGCGTACTTTGACTTCATGGTGCACCTTTGTAACCAAAGGGCATACTGCATCAACTACAAAGCCACCATCCTGTCGCGCTTTCATAACCACATCCGGTGCAGATCCATGTGCACTCAGCATCACGGGAGCCCCGACAGGGACCTCATCAATATCGTCAATGAAGATAACGCCAAGGGACTCAAATCGTTCTACGACTATTTTATTATGCACAATTTCGTGGTAGCAATACACCGGTCCCGGAAATGCTCTTACCATCCAAGTCAACGCTTTAATAGCCATTTCAACCCCAGCACAGAACCCTCGTGGAGCAGCAAGCAAAACCTTTGAGATAGTCATATACATATTGTGGCTTATTGCTGAGCTAATTCTGCAGAAAAGCAGAGATATTTCGGTCACATTGGCTTGTATTCCACGTTTCCTATCTTTTGGCTAATACCCTTTATATATGGTTTCAGCACGAGTGATAAATGTCTTTGATAGTTCACCCGCAGATCATGCTGGCCTAATTGTCGATGACGAAATTCTCTCAATGAACGGAGAAGCCCTCCGAGACGTTATCCGGTATCAAATCCTCACTGATGAACCTGAACTTGATATATCCATCAGAAGAGGTGGCATTGACATGGACATTTATGTGCAGAAGCAGCCAGGGGAACCGCTCGGGTTGGAAGTGCATTCAGCGGTGTTTGACCAAATACGCACATGTGACAATCATTGCGAATTTTGCTTTATCTATCAGTTGCCGAAGGGAATGAGAAAAAGCCTATACCTCAAAGATGATGATTATCGGCTCTCGTTCTTGTACGGGAATTTCACCACACTTACTCGTTTCACAGAAGCTGATCTAGAGCGCGTAGTTGAAGAAGGCTTATCTCCTTTGAATGTGAGTATTCACGCAACCGACAACGAAGTTCGTAATGAGATGCTTCGTAATCGCCGAGGCGGCCCAAGCTTGCGATGGCTCGACGAACTTTTAAGGCATGGCATTGAAGTCCACGGTCAAGTTGTCGTATGCCCAGATATCAATGATGGTCTAATTCTTGAAGATACTCTGTGCACAATCTACGAGAGGTACTTATCGTTAAAGTCAGTATGCGTCGTACCCTTAGGGGTTAGTAAACATTCACATGAGAAACGAATGCGTCCACATACCCAAGCAGAGGCGCTCCAAGTGCTTAAGACGGTTGAAAAGTGGCAGGATATTATTAAACGTGAAGCTGGGAGAAATATTGTCCACGCAGCTGATGAATATTATTTAGTAGCTGGGCGACCGATTCCCGATGCAAGTGGATACGACAACTTTGATATGTACGAAGACGGTGTAGGCATTGTCAGAACATTTGAACGAGAATTCACTGGTGAAGTTGATGAACCGACCAACACGGCAGCAGGATTTTTCGCTTGGGTAGATGGGGCGCCCCCAGAAGGTTACCGATCCATTAGAAATCCTGAACCTAATCTTGTGTTTAGAACGAGAAAGAAAAGCCCAATAGGAATTTTGACAGGGGAGTATGGGGCGCAAACACTTGAGCCACTCATCAAATCGTTGGACAGCTCAGATATCAGGATCATTCCAGTTACGAATAATTTTTTTGGTGGCAACGTTGCAGTAGCAGGATTACTGGTAGGGGAAGATATTGCTCAAACACTTGCGAAGGAACCAGAGGGGCATAGATACCTGTTGCCCGATGTTTGCCTGTCACAAGGAAAATTCCTAGATGGTATGGAACCCAGTGACCTGCCACGCCAAGTTGAAATAATAGCTACCGATGGAATAGCGCTCAAGAAAGCCCTTGGAGTTGGTCATGAATAAACCAACAGTTGCAGTTGTCGGCAGGCCAAATGTAGGAAAATCAACGCTTGTGAACCGCATCATCGGGAGGCGAGAAGCCATCGTGGAAGAGCGTCCAGGTGTCACAAGAGACCGAAACGAATTTGACGTTACATGGGCTGGGTGCGAATTCACACTTATTGATACAGGGGGATGGTTGCCCAAATCAAAAAGCGAAAAAGGCATAGATGATAAGGTCAGCAAACAGTCAGAGCTCGCAATAAACCAAGCTGATGTAACAATCCTAGTAGTTGATGCTCGGGTTACTCCAACAGTGGAAGATGCATTAATCGCAGACATGCTACGTAACAGAGAAAAACCCACATTTCTCGCAGCAAATAAAGTAGACGATCAAAATCATGAAGTTGGAATGTGGGAATATCTCTCCATGGGTTTAGGTGAACCCAATCCAGTCTCAGCACTCCACGGTCGCGGAACAGCTGACCTACTTGACTTAGTCATAGCCACGATCCCAGAAATCGAGAATAACTCAGCAGATGAGGATGAGGCTGAAAGTGAAGACGTGGTTGCGGTTGCTATCGTTGGCAGACCAAATGTTGGCAAATCAACACTGTTCAACAAACTCATAGGCGAAGACCGAGCAGTCGTCCATGACAAAGCCGGAACAACACGAGATGCTATTGACACGATCGTGGAAACAGAAATAGGAACAATAAAATTTGTTGATACTGCTGGTATGAGACGAAAGGCACGCATATCAGAAGACACTGAATACTATTCACTAGTTCGCGCACTCAATGCCATTGATAAAGCTGACATAGCTCTCCTCGTCATCGATTCAACCATCGGCGTCACTCATCAAGACCAACGCTTAGCTGAACGAATAGATGCAGCAGGCTGCCCAATCGTTATCGTTTTTAACAAATGGGAACTCGTCGATACAGACGAAAGAGAAATGCTGACACTTCAAATTGAACGAAAATTAGGCTTTCTCGGGGATCCTCCCATCATGAAAACAACTGCAATATCCGGAAAGGGAGTTCATCGCTTGTATCCGATATTGACGGGAACTATCAGCAACTACAGTCAACGTGTTCCTACACGAAAAGTAAATATCATCATACGTAAAGCACAATCAGCCCACCCAGCACCTGGCGGGGCCAGAGTCCTCTACGCCACCCAAGGAGCTACAGAACCCCCCACGTTCACGCTGTTCGTAAACAAGAAACTCCCTCGCACGTACATACGGTACCTAGAAAACCAACTACGTGAACACCTCGGATTAGGGGCTACACCAATAAAAATTCGTATTCGAAACCGAAACGAATAACCCCCTGACCTGCGCTAACGATAAAAAGGGCTGGAAAAAGATGCTTCCCAGCCTATAGAAACGGCTTAGAACGCAGAACACAGGTAGCCTATGGGTATGAAAGCAGTCTTTCTCATCGGTCTTGCGGTCCTTAGTGTAGGCGCCGCCTACGCCTGGAGTCGATCAGCGCGACTTCGCTTACGCCTTCTCGATCGACTAGAAACTGATCTGCACGACGTGAAAGAGTTGGACTCAGTAGCGCAGCGAAAAGCAATAGCACTGACACGTGGAGATTACCGGCGTGATCTCCACGCAGTCATGATCTACCTTCTATTGGCTACAGCATCACTCATAGTGGGACTTACTGACTCGCTGTCAATAGTAGCTGTATACGCATTACTTGCTGTTCCTGCATTATTTACCCTGATCTACAACCGCAATGCCGTACGTGAAGCCAGGCTAAGCGAAGAACGCTTCGAAATGGAAAAGCGAGCCGAAGAAGCATTAAACCAAGAGACATTAGCACCGCGAGCTTGGGCAGGGCGCCTCGCACCAGATGAACTCCCTAACTTCTCGGGATTTGAAGTTGGAAGAATCTACCAAGCAGGAACAGGGTTGATGGCAGGAGATTTCTTTGATCTCTTCAAAGTTTCGGAGTCAAGACTTGTTGCTGTCGTAGGAGATGTAGCAGGGCATGGTATCGAATCAAGCATCACCGCATTCCAAGCTAAGTACCTACTACGTGTATTCCTTGCACAATTCCGTGACCCAGCTCAAGCATTAGAAGAACTCAATGCACAAATGGCAGGAGGCGACAGAATAGAGGAGTTCATTTCCCTCGTAGTAGTTGTTTTTGACACAGAAGCAGGTACCTTACGTTTCGCGTCCGCAGGTCACCCGGCAGCATTCCTTTGGCATGAACGTGAAGTACGCCCTCTAAAAGCTACTGGACCGCTCTTGATGCTAAACCCCAATGCAAGATATCTCAGTAGAGAAATCCCATTAGAAACCGGCGACATGATACTTATGTACACCGACGGCCTTGCAGAAGTAAGAAACGGTGAAGATCTTTTTGGGGAAGACAGAATTGCACAACATATCACCCGAGACCCTGGTATGGCACCGGATGTATTGGCTAAGACGCTCTTAGAATCAGCAAGGGACTTCTCGAGAGAAGCTATTGAAGACGACGTAGCGATTCTCGCCATTAGGCGCGAATAAACGTTATGCCATCATGTAATGCCTGCGATAAGTTCTTCAACCCTGCAACACTAGATGAGGAAGGGTTATGCCCAGAATGTGGGCAGCAGGTAACCATCGGAGAAATGGTGCACAATGCAGATGATGAAACTGTCAAAGTGCCATGGCACTTCTGGGTAGGAGTAGCAGCCGTAATTGGCTATCTGGGGTGGCGTCTTATTCAAGGAGTAGGTTTACTTTTCTGGTGAAGAGTAGGTGGCAAACGAGAATATCGCTACGATAAGTGACTTAACCATACGGGCTGTGGCGCAGCTTGGTTAGCGCGTCGGTCTGGGGGACCGAAGGTCGGAGGTTCAAATCCTCTCAGCCCGACACATTAGGGAGTTTATAGGCTCTCCCAAAAGAGCGTCGTACCCGAATGCTATGCTACCAATATGACGCAGCCAGATCTTTCTCCGAGTCTCGTGACGCAATGGGCTGGGTGCGACAAATTCCTAGATAAAGAAATCCAAAGACGAAAGAAAAATCGCACCCCTGATCAATTTCATGAAGATTTCTTTAAACAAGACGATGAGCGATCTATGCCAAAGAATTTCACAGAAATGTTATTCAAAAAAGGCTTGTTGCATGAGAAACAATGTTTGGAGCGATACAAACGCGTTTACTCACCTGAGAAAATTTTAGATTGCACTCCTGATCCTCAGAACTTACCCAAGACCTGGACTAAATGGATTGAACGAGTTGGTAATCCATTTGAAGATGAGAATGAATATGAGATTATTTTTCAGATGCCGTTCAAATTCAATGGCATGCGCGGAATCGCTGACTTTCTTGAGCGTAGAGTTTACGAAGAAAGTGATGAGTCAGGAAACATTGTCAAGAGGGTGTGTTATGAACCTGTTGATTCAAAACTGACACGGAATGCAGCGAAAATCTCGCATATTAAACAACTGCTCTTCTATACCGAGGCGATAAGAGAGGCATTCACTCCAAAGGTCACTCCGAGAGAAATACATGTAGCGCTAGGAACCCAAAGTAACTCCAAGGAAGAAAATGAAAATAGACCAGCTGGGCTTCCAGTGCTTCAATCATTTGCAACAGAGAAGTATAAGTGGCAATGGGATAGGACTCGTGATCAGCTCCACCAGATAGTGAATCTTAGTGATGATGAACTGGATAACCGATCACAAGCAAAATGGTGTTCGTCTTGCACATATTGTAAATTTTTAGATGAATGCAATCAGGATTGGGGAAACGATCCACTCCATGAAATTACTGGCATTCTTGAGACCCATATGGAAGCACTCAAAGGATACGGTATTGATTGCGTAACCAAACTTGCCTTACTTCCTAAAGAATGCATTCCGAATTTTGAAGAGAAATATGATTTGCGTGACGAAAACCTTGATCATTTTCAAGAGCTTGTCGAAATATTGGAAAACCGTGTCGGTGTCACAATCGAAGAAATAAAAAGTAAATGGGAAAGTAACGTTGATTTAGACCGCTTTGCATTAGATCCGCATTCCTTAACAAGGCTATGGAGGCAGGCTCGTCTGCAAACTATAAAAAGAGAGACAGCTCTTTGCCCTAGCTGTGGTCAACGAGTCGCTGAGACAGACAGCCAATGCCAAAATGAAGCATGCAAAGAAGAATTAATAGTCAAAAAAACTGACGAAAACGGAAAAGAATATAAAGAACAAGCGCAAGGGGAAGGATTAGTCCTTGCGAATTTTTTCTCCAAAAAGGAAATGCGAGAGAAAATGCAAGCTCGATGCGAAAATCCAGACACTGCCGATTGGCAGCTAGAAGAATCGTTATTGCATTTACCAGAAATGAATGACTCTGATATCTATTTAGATTTTGAGGGCCATCCCTTCTGGACAATCGAAGAAGATATTATTTTCCTATTTGGGTACATAGTGAAAGAAGAGGGTGAATGGGAATATAGATACCTTGAATCTCACGATCATGAAGGTAATCCTTCAAAGGAAATGGAAGCTCAGAGAGTTGAAGAGCTTATTAATTATTTTTACGACCGGGTTCAAACTCACCCCGAGATGAAGGTGTATCACTACAACCACACGGAACGACATCTCTTAGCTCAACTAAGCGGTTCTGAAAATCCAATGTTGAATATTCTTGCGGCCTTCGGACAGTATGTACCATCCAATGATGAATTCTTCCAAAATGATCTAAATACTCCAAGCGGAAAATTGAACAAGATGGTCAGCGATGGCGTGTTTGTAGATTTACTCGCAGTTATCCGCAACAGTTGCCAAGTGGGATGTAAGGGGTTCAGCCTTAAAAAAATTGAACAACTCGCTGGCTTTCATCGAGGGGAAGGTGCAGACCTAGATCTAATGATCCCGGTAGAAGATGAAATAATGTCCTTGAATGAATTAGGGCTATCTGGAGTGCATGAAAATTCTAATGAGGAAAGCTCCGGTGACATATCGGCAGGTGCTGGGGCTGTATATGAGTATGAGTTGTACGCAAATTACGAAAGGTATGTGGATGCTAATGGTGACCCATTAGAAAGAGACGAAGAACGTTTAGAACGAATTAGGCAATATAACAAAGATGATGTAGAGGCCACCAGAGAAGTACATGCATGGTTGTTGCAAGAACGAGAGAAACTTGATGACATTTCATTCAAGAAAACAGGATATGAACGCCCAGAAAGTGACGTTAGCGAAATTGGGGAACAGATTCAGGCCGTGCAAGAAAGATTAATAGAACGAGTTCAAGGTATTTATGGAACTTGACGAGAACAAAATAAAAGAAATAGAAATATTGAAACTTCTGTTTCATTTACCTGCTTTTTGGGAGAAAGAGCGATCGATAACCGTTATGGAAGCGCGCAGGGCAATCGAGAGCGAAGATAGGGATACTGACTCCGTTCTTCTAGTAGATAGTTACCTTGGAGCTAATGAAGAGTTCACCAAAGCAACATTCAAATTTGATCCAAGTCAAAAATTAACGACTAAATGGAAACAGGGTCCCCCAGAAGGGAGGCCGGCTGTAGCTCTGATTTTAAATGATGGCTCTCTGTACACAGAAGGGATTACTAATTTCAATCAGGACGCGGGAGAAGTGACAATTCGCTGGAGTAAGAAAGTGATGGATGAAGAAGATGGTGAAAGCACTCGCGCTGATCCAAATATTTTTTTAAGTGAGGTAAAGGCGTTAACTCTTTGGGATTGGCGTGAGCGATATGACCATTCTCGCTCTTTGTTAAATGTTATTAACGACTATCTCAACCATGATTTTCCGTCGGTGACAAGAGAAATAATCGAGAAAAATAAACCGAAAACCGGTTCAGTAACAATGTACCGTCCTAATGAGGACGGAAATTTAATTGAACCTGCTCTTAAGGCTGTAAAGAATTTAGACAGGTCATTTTTGCCGATTCAAGGACCTCCCGGCACTGGTAAAACCTATATCGGGTCACACATTATTAGCAGGTTACTTGCGGAAGGGGGGAATAACAATAGACCCCGTATAGCTATTGTTTCCCAGGGTTGGGAGGGAATTGACAACCTCTTTCGATCAACAATTCATCGTCTTTGTGAAGCAGGACTTCGACCTGAATTAGAGAATAAGCAGATTAAGTTGTGCCGGAGAAAGGCATTCCAACCAGTCGCAGAGAGAGCGAGAAAGTTCCCCCAAGTTCATGAGCTATTTGAGGTGGGAAACGGATTACCTAAGGAACGAAAGTCTATTCAGTATGGAGTGAGCCCTCATAACGATAACGAAGGCGAAGAATGGTATTTCAATAGCGAGGAAGATAATTCTCCTGAGCCAGTGCTGCCCATAAAAGGAGTCGATTTGCACAGTGGCGCAGATTTGTTGGCTGCTACTTCATGGTTTTTTGTATCGGCCCAAATGCGTGAAGCCTGTAAGGAGGAGATCTATGGCGATGACTTCAAGTTTGACTATATTTTCCTTGACGAAGCTGGACAGTATTCTTTGGCTGAAACCCTCGCTATCTCCCACGCAGCAAAGAATATTGTGTTACTTGGAGATCCCAAGCAACTTCCACAAGTTGTCAAGGCTAACCATGAATGCGGCGCAGATCTCAGCGTTATGGAATATCTAATCGGGAAAGACAGAAATGCTGATCCATCTAAAGGTTTCTATCTGGGTACTACCTGGAGGATGCGTGAAGAAGTCACAATGTACATCTCTGAGCAATTTTACGACCACGACCTGGATTGGAAAAGAGAAATCTGCAATGAGAGAGAAATTCTAGGAATGCGGAATGGCCTGTACTTTTCTGAGGTTGAGCATGAAGAATGTTCGCGATCGTCAAAGATTGAAGCAGAAAAAGTCGTTGAGATTGTCGACGATCTACTGGCCATGACATTTAAGGATTCCTCTAACGGTGAAGTGGTAGAACGGATGGTGGCTGAGAGCGATTTCATAATCGTCACTGCATTTAACGATCAACGCCAAGTGTTGATTTCGCAACTTGAAAGGAAAGGTTATTCAGGTGTCCGTGTTGGAACTGTAGACAAATTTCAGGGGCAAGAGGCACCTATAGTTATTTACTCTCTTACCTCTTCGAATAAAGAAGAGATTCCTGCTGGCCGTACGGAGTTTCTTTTTATGCCGAATCGGACAAATGTTGCTGTCAGTAGAGCTCAGTGCCTAGCGGTAGTAGTTGGTGCAAAAGATCTTATAGATACGCAGCCAAAAACGATTTTGGAGATGGAAGCATTGAACAGTTTGTGCCGTGTCTTTCAGGATGTAGAAGAAGGAAAGGGGATTTCTGGCGAATGGCCGTCAACTAATTCTGTTATTCAATCTACGTAAACAATTTTTCTGGTCCGGCCAGTTCAAATCCTTCGCCTGGAGGCCCAGGAGTTGAGTAGTAACCAAGCACGGGGCCACCCTGCGTGTAGCCCATCAGGTTTCTGAGTTCGGGGGAGAATTCTTTGGCTATTTCAGGGGGACAGGAAAGGTACTGGTTTTCTTCCTGCCGTAACCAGGTGAGGGTGTAATGCAGTAGAACGGCTAATCGGTAATCATTGTGAGTGGTATTTTTCCCACCGCCGTGCATAACTGACCCGTTGTAAATCATGATGGATCCTGCAGGCATCGTAGCAAGAACAATTTCATCTTCGTTGGGATACCGCTCTTTATCCCATTTGTGTGAACCAGGAACTATTCGTGTTGATCCGTTTGTTGACGTGAAATCGGAAATTGCCCATATAGTGCTAAATTGTGTTTCGATTGAACGGTTAATATACCCGCCCCAAACACCTCGGTCACGATGTAAGACTTGCGAGTCTTCATCCGGTCCGATGCATATGGCTTGAGTGAAATGTAATTGATAGCCGTTTGAATGAGGTGCCAGATACGTTCCGCATAAAGAATTGATAAGCGGATGGAGAGCTAATTCACGGCACTTCGGTGAACGGGCCATCAACGCTCCAATTCTTTTAGTTTGAAAACCCCAAAAGAGGTTCTCGCCTGTCGGAGAAGCATCTATATAAGGAGAAAGATCGGATCTAACCTGGCTAAGGTCCTCATTGTTAAGGATGCCTTCAATAATCACTCCGCCATCACGATCAAGAATTTCCAAAAGTTCATCCTCAGAATCGTTGACGGTTTTATGCTCAATTTGAGCCATCACGAACTTCGCTTGGCTCCAATGAGCACGACTACCAGTACTGCGGGTTCATCCGTTCTGTTCCGCCAAGCGTGACGAGTCCCATTTTGGACGACTGTATCACCGGGTTTTAGAGTAACTTCGGCTCCATCATCGAGTTCCAGAACAACCTCACCGGAAATAACGAATTCGTAATCAACCGTGTCGGTAGTGTGCATACCTGGGTTGTCTGTTTCAAGATGCTCTGCCATCCCAGGTAGCTTTTCTTCTACCTCAGCAATTGCGGCTTCAATATCAAAGTTCTCAGGCATCATTGAAGCTTCAGTGTCCGGTTGGACGGTAAAAATTCCAAACCGGTAACCGCCTAGAGGAGGGAAGTATGTTGTGTGAGGCGGGCGACTGCCGTCGTCCGGGAATGTAGGAATTTCATCTGCACCCCAGAGTTGAAAGAACTCAGCCCCGGGAAGTAAAGATAAGGTTGTGGGTTCCACAATCTCATCGCTGGCAAATATAGCTTTCCCCTCATCGTTGTGTCCGGTAACTACTCTTCTGACACCCATAATTAGCCTTTCTGTAATTTTCTTGTTGAAACGTTAACCCAATTTTTCAAGATAAGCGATTACGGGAAATAAATGACTTCATATAGTCTTGTGAAGGGGGAACATGTCAGAAGAGAAGAAGGATACTGTCGCACAGGAGGATTTGTCTTTGCCTGCCCCGAAGTGGGCTAACCCGTCGGTTCCAGTGCATCCATTGAATGGGGAAAGATACACCTCTAAAGAGTTCTTCCAAAAAGAATTTGACACCGTTTGGGCAAAGTCATGGCTTTTGCTTGGGCGAGAGTCGGAAATACCTACACCGAAAACCTATCAAGTTGAGAACGTAGGGCCGGAATCAATTCTGATGATAAGGCAGGACGACTACTCTGTGCGGGCTTTCTATAACGTGTGTCAGCATCGTGGGTCAAGGTTGACATTTTCGCGTGACGGCGAAACGGACTCGTTTACCTGCCCGTATCACGGCTGGGAATACGCCACTGACGGGCAACTAATTAAAGCACAGGACCCTGAAGATTTTCCTCAAAACCCATGTGAGTATGTCACACTCGTTGAATTGAAATGTGAACTATTTGCCGGTTTCGTCTGGGTCAATATGGATACGGACTGCGAATCACTGCGTAATTTTTTAGGCCCAGTTTGGGAGGACTGGGAGCGTTATCAGTCAGATGATTGGCAACGCTTTACAGCTATGAGCGTCAATGTTCCTTGTAATTGGAAGGTTCTTCAAGATAACTTTTGCGAGTCATATCACCTGCCAACTGTGCATCCTCAGTTGCGAGAATCACATGAAGAGAGTTACCAAAAGACATCTTTTGATATCTGTAGCGAGGGGCATAGCAGAATGATTATGCTTGGAGCCACGCCGTCTGAAACACAATATGGTCCCGAACCGCCACTCACGGAGGGACTGTCAGAGCGTTTGAAACTATGGGATCTTGATCCTGCAGACTTTGAGGATCGCGCACTTGAAGCACGGAAAGCACTTCAGCAACAAATGCGAAGAGTAGGACCTGAGCGAGGGCATACGCATTATGAAAATCTGCGGGACGAGCAATTAACGGACGCGCACATGTATAACATTTTCCCCAATTGTTCCTTGACTTTTGGCGCTGATGGGGTCCTGCTACAGCGCATGACGCCGCACCCTAGCGATCCTGAACAGTGCGTGTTTGACCATTGGTACTATGCATTCACGCCATCCAAAGGCGAAGAGGTTCTGCGTGCGCAGACAAATGTTCGTGTTGACGCCAAGGGAGCTGAACAAGAATTTTTTGACTATGGGGACCGGCCTATGGGCATCATCCCTGACCAAGACGTGGCCATCACTACAGGTCAACAACTTGGGTTACGATCAAGGGGCTTTCAGAGAGCTACGGTAGCGGGACAGGAAGACAGAATAAGTTGGTTGCATTCAACCATTGACGAGTACATGAATGGGAATCGACCATAGGAGGAATTATGCAAGATAAATGGTTTACGGATCATCCGCCAAGCGAACGGTATCCGCACTACACAAGAGCCAACGCAGGTGAAGTTCTGCCAACTCCAGCCAGTCCATTAGGTCAGACGTATGGATTTGATAATGCCATCGGGCACGGTTTCCAAGAGGCTTCCATAGTCATGGGCGCTTATGAGGAGGACGATTACCGTGATGGAAAACCCGAAATGGTGACATTTTTCGGTGGATACTTCTATATCAACATGTCATGCGTTCGAATTCAGGCTGTCCGCAATCCGGCTATTACGGTTGACCAATTGGATTTAGCTTTTTTCGGAGACCGCCCCGATACACCTCCATATGAGCCACACCCCAAAGATGAAAAGCCGCACCTTCAAGAAAAGATAGACGCCCATATGCAGTTCGTTTTATCAACATCACATTGGCCGGAACTCGAAGAGGAGAAAGAACGCGCTGCGCAGATTCGCGCAGACCGCCCCGACCTAGCATCGTTAACTGATGATGAACTTGTGGCGTATCTTCGTAAATTGCATCCATACATTCGTGACTTCACGACGAATCAAATGGTGGCCGCTACATCAAGCGGAATACCACCGGGAATGTTAGGGGCAGTAGCGGAAGCAATTGGTGACTCCACAATGCCGATGCGGGTTCTTGCAGGGTTGGGCGACGTGGATTCTGCCGCACCATCTTTTGCTTTATGGGAACTGTCCAGAGCGATCAGAGATGATGAAGAACTTTCAGGTCTCTTTGACGATGGGATAGACGGGCTGCTTGATCGGCTTGAGATGCTTGACTCATCAAACGCTCAACAGTTCAGAGATGCCTTTCAGAAATTCTTATACGAGTACGGCTCCAGAGGGCCTAATGAATGGGAACTCAGCGCCCAAACTTGGGAGACCGACCCATCTATACCTCTGCGCACCTTGGATCAGGTTCGTAAACAACCTGACGCAAAGAATCCCCAATACGGTGCCGACAGTGCAAGCGAAGACCGTCAACATGTTATTGAAGAAGTTCGAAGCAAATTGGCTGAGCTCGGAAACGATGAACTTGTTGGTGTTTTTGAAGGCGCTCTAGTAGGTGCAAATCAAATGGTTTTTCGCGAGAGAGCAAAAACAAGCCTGGTGCGTGTGCTCCATGAAAGCAGAATGGCAATTCGGGAATTAGGCAAGCGGCACGCAGAGTCAGGAACAGTAAGCGACCCCGAACATATCTTTATGCTTCTTGATGAGGAATTAGACTCGTTCGTAGCTGACCCATCCAGTTATAACGAACTCCTTTATGATCGGTACGAGAATTGGTTGAAACTCTGGCACTTGACCCCACCATTCTTTCTCCGTGATGGAATAATCCCACCTCTCACAGAATGGGAAACAAGCACACCTACTGTCGAAAGTAGTCTTACTGAAGGCGCTGTGCTTGCTGGTACAGCTGGTTGCCCAGGCGTAGTGACAGGAAGAGCACGTATTGTTCGAGACCCTACGGCTCCGCCAGATTTGGAACCCGGCGACATCATGGTGGCACCATTAACTGACCCAGCTTGGACGCCACTATTTCTCGCTGTTGATGGTGTTGTCGTTAACGTTGGGGGGCAAGTAAGCCACGCAGTAATTGTCAGCAGGGAAATGGGTATTCCATGTGTGGTATCCGTTCCTGACGCAACAGAACAGATCCAAGATGGCGCAACGATCACAGTTGACGGAACAAACGGGAACGTTACGCTTATTAGGAACCCCTGATGGGTTACGCCCACGCTCACAGGTGGACTAACCCGACACTGCGTCATACACCAATAAACGGTGAAAGATACACAGCCCCTGAGTTTATGGAACAAGAATGGGACCATATTTGGAGCAAAGTATGGTTACTCGTGGCTTGGGCAACTGACATAGAAAACCCAGGTGACTATGCGATAGAGGATATAGGAGCAGAGTCATTCATCACGATGCGTCAAAATGATGGCAGCATAAAGGTTTTCGCAAACCAATGCCCTTACAGGGGAGGGAGACTCATTTTAAAATCAGAAGGTAATTTCGATGCGATTGTTTGCCCACATTGTAGAACCACGTGGTCACTTGATGGTAACCCAACAAGCGCGTCGGGAGTCTGCCTGAATCAATTCCGTAGCGACAGTATTGCAGGATTTGTTTTCATGACTATGAATGAAACTGCGCCTACCTTACAAGAGTATCTGGGACCGGTTTGGGACGACTGGGGACGTTATAAAAGTGAGGACTGGGTTCGGACATCAGCCGCGACTGTAGCTGTTGATTGCAACTGGAAGGTTCCGCAGGATAATTCATGTGAGTCCTATCATCTTCCAACAGTGCACCCTCAAGGGGAATATTGGATAGAACATGATTACAAACAATGCGTCTTTGACTGGTGCGATGAGGGTCATAACCGGATGGCGATACAAATGGGAGCTCCAGCTCGATCACTGAAGAATAAAGATTTACGAATAGATGATCAGCTAGCGTCTATGCTTACGCCTTGGGGTCTGGATCCAAACGATTTTGCTGGCCACGAATATGACACTCGACTTGCATTACAAAGGGCTAAACGGAAGCAAGCAGAATCCAGAGGCTACCGGATCGGTGAGCTTGAAGATGATCAGCTAACAGACGCATACCACTACAATATTTTTCCGAATGTTACTATTAGCTTTGCTGGGTGCGAATATGTGTCAATGCAACGAATGCGCCCACATCCGCAAAATCCAGAGAAATGCTTTTATGATAATTTCACGTTCGGGGCAAAAGGAAGTGAAAGCGATGCTGAGCTTGATGGCCTCGGAGGTAAGGAGTGGTTGCATGAAGGTAAAGACCGTCAATTCTTTACCTACGGGGAGCGGTTAATGAATCGTAGGATAGCGGACCAAGATCTCAGTATCGTAGTGGGTCAACAACTTGGGTTGGGTTCTCGTGGATTTGCTGGCGCCACACTCGCAAAACAGGAACATAGAGTGCAACGCTTCCACGAAGTAATAGATCAGTTTTTAGAGTCCACAAATTAAGAACCTGTTTGCCGTCCGATTGAAGGGGCATCAGGTCGGGGAGGAGTGGCACCCATGGTGAGGAAAATTCGTTTATTGATTCTCCATCCTTCTTGGGTGAGAGACCACTCGTCATGGTATTGCCCTCTTACTTCGTAATCACCTACGCCTGTTTCGTTAATTCGGTGCCATGCATGTACATAGGAAACGGATCGGGCTGACTTCTCATCAACTACCTCGATTTGGACATTGCTGATGCTGTGGCTACTGGCAATCCAGCGTTTAAGGGCAGGAACTAGCAATGCATAGATAGCATCCCTGCCGTGCAGTGGCTCTCCGTAATAGTCGGCGACAACATCTTCGGTGAAACAGAGAACCTGCTCCTCAGGTCGGTTTAGGTCAGCGAGACGTGCCTGTTCATGAAGCATTAGGGTTATATCTTGTATAGCTTCAACTTTTATGATTGGGTCCATTATAAAAACCGTATAGGGTCTGACCCGTCCCAGTCTTGAGCGCTCTGTGCAACGAGAGCAAAAAACGCAGACATTGATTCGTTTGGGTCAACGATCTCAATAAAGGGTATGTCTTGTGAACCATAGACGTATAAAAATTCGTTTCCGTTACTTGTCACCCCATATTGGGCTTCTTCATATCCAATTGAGTTGAAGTGTGTTCGGGCGTCATCAATGTTGGCCCAGTAACAAATATGGTGGATGCCCTCTTTTCCTGCGTCAATGAATTCTGTATAGATAGAGGGATTTTCTGATGGTTCAATTAGTTCAATTTGCTGGGAACCACTTTGCGCTAAGGCCATGCGCGCCTTCAGCGGAATTAACTGTTCTCCGTATTTCGTGTCGGGAATATCAACGGTGTAGATAAACCATGGGCCAATTCCATGGATATCAACCCATTCCTGGGCGGTCGCTTCAATGTCGTGGGTGACGAATGCGGTTTGCTTTATTGATCCCAACCAATTAGGTGTAGTCAATTATCCTCCTCATAACTTGTACAACTGTCCGCCGTCAATAGCTATGTCTTGCCCCGTGAGCATATCCGGTGCGGATCCTGCCAAAAAGAGAACAACATCGGCTATCTCTTCCGGTGAAATAAATTGAGCGCGCGGATTCAATGTGCCAACGTGATCGGCTACAGCATCAGGCCCCTGGTCAACGAGGGGTTGTTGGATTTCGGTGAATGTTGGGCCAGGAGAAATAGAGTTCACTCGAATACCCGCATTGGCATATTGAAGTGCCGCTTGTCTGGTTAGACCAATAACACCATGTTTGCTAGCGACATATCCAGGTGTTGCTCGTTCGGTCGCACGGTGGCCAACTACGGAAGCATTATTGATGATGACCCCCTCGCCCTGCTTTATCATCACTTCTAATTCAGCCTTCATGCACCGAAAAATTGAGGTGAGGTTTGATGCAATCATCAGTTCCCAATCTTCATCTTTGTACTCGTGAAATAATGCTGAGTTATCAAAGATTCCTGCGTTATTGAATGCAACATCCAACCGTCCATATGTTGATAGACATTTATCAATGACTCGTGTTATGCCGCCTTCTTCCCTAAGGTCGGCGGAGACGAAATGGCAATCGGACCCCTCGCCCCTAAGCTCGGTGTTGATGGCGTTGCCTTCGGTTTCGTTTCGGCCAGTAAACACGACTGAGGCTCCTTGAGCGCATAAAGTCGTAGTTACTACTCTCCCGATTCCTGAAGTGCCGCCGGTGACTAATATCACCGTTCCCTCAACAGATAAGTTCTTCAACTTGCTCATAACAATCTCCGTATCTATTCTCCATCAACTATCATGCATGCGCAATTGATCATTAGGCACTTTCACTATCTTCGTATTAAGGGTTAATGTTGAGGATACGGAGGGCTCATGAAAGCATTACTACTACGTGCTGGCGAATTGCGTGTTGATGAGTTTCCTGACCCAATTGTAAAAGCCGGTCAGATCATAGTGAAATCCTTATGTTGCTGTATCTGTGCCAGTGATTTGCATATGGTGCATAATGCGAAACGGTTATCAGAATGGTCTCAAGAATTCGGAGGGCCGTTTAACTTTAATCCTCAGAAGGACATTGTTTTGGGTCATGAATTCTGCGGCGAAATCGTCGAACTTGGTGAATCCGTATCCGAAGACCTTCGTATCGGGGATAGGGTAGTTTCTCAACCTGTTGTGTTCGGACCTGATGGTTTTGCCGTACTCGGATACTCCAATGAGTATCCGGGAGGGTTTGGAGAGTATCTGGCGCTGAGCGAACAAGTTGTTCAAAAGGTTCCCGAATCTATGCCGACGGAAACGGCAGCGTTAATGGAACCACTCTCAGTAGGAATTCAATATGCTCGAATAGCAAACCTTCAAGAAGGCGAAGTTCCTTTAATCGTAGGTTGTGGCGCTATAGGGCTCGCTGTAGTCGCAGCGTTAAAAGCGCAAGGAGTAGGACCGGTAATTGCCTCCGATCCTTCCCCATTCAGGCGTAAATCAGCTGAAAATATGGGAGCTGATGTAGTCGTAGACCCAAATGCTGAAAACCCCATGGATATTTGGGCAACAAGCGTTCCTGTGGGATCGCGTTGTGTCGTTGTTGAATGTGTTGGCGCTCCCGGCGTACTTAACGAAATACTCATTACGGCCCCATGGTCTTCCCGGATTATTGTCGCAGGCCAAAACCTTGATGATGACGTACTCTTCACCGCTTCCGCCCACACAAAAGGCATCAACGTCCAATTTGGCGGTTCCCCTATCGGCGATGATTACACCAACTCCTTAGCGGCGTTGGCTTCTGGGGCAATAGATGTGAGTTGCTGGCAGACTGGGCACGTCAATCTTGATGGAGCTGTAGAAGCGTTTGCGGAATCTACTGATACTGAACGCCACACACGAATAGCTGTATACCCAAACGGTAAAGGTAGCTAACGTAAGCCGATTCTCTCAAATTGATCTGACGGTGCTTCCAGCTCCGTCAAAGCTACCCGAAGAAGTTCAATCATTTCAGCTTCTTCTTTCTCGCCGATTCGGTTTTCCTGCTCATTGGGGTCTGTGGCGATATCAAATAGGTAATGCTTGCCGACTGCCCGATCCCCGAAAGCCCAGATAGGCATTCGGTCTCCGTATTCAAAAGGTTGTCGAAGTACCGGTATATCCGTGCCAGGCATTGTGTCAAGGTAAGCGCGCCGATCGGGGGGAGGCATGCCCACAATGCCATTGACATGAATAGGCATTGTTGACCATCTGTTGGAGTAGATAGAAATCGGATAATTGCTTTCAACAGCTGACCGTGCGTACTTATGGTTGCCGTCTGTTATCTGCACCCAGTTACCCCAGACACCACCAATTGCCCAATCCCTGATGGACGAATTGGTGTTTTCAAGTAATGGCTTTAAAGAGGTTCCATGAGTACGGTGGCCAACCTGAACATCAAAGACATCAGCTAATGTGGCGAACAGGTCAACGTTGGTAGTCAAAGAGTCAATTGTTGCGCCGCCGTCAACACCGGGCCAGGAGACCAAAAGGGGAGTATGCCCCAACGGTTCATATTGAGGTACTCCTGGTTTCCCCCAAATATCTCGTCCATCTCTCTCATCACCGAGATAATGCCCATGATCTGTGCAAACAATGAGCGCCGTATCTTTCCATAAGTTCATATCATCAAAGGTGTCAAGGATGCGACCGAACCAGTGATCAATCATTGAGAGCTTCGCACCATAATTAGCACGTATATGCCGACCCTCCTTCTCTGTAATCACTCCACCTGTAATGCCGCCATCAATATATGGCGGCCAGATAATCCATTCATCATTCCACGGTTCATCAAAATACATGCCGGACCATGGTGGGGGAGTGTCAAAGGGTTCGTGAGGGTCAAATTCATCAACGAACAGAAACCAACGCTCATGATGTGGTGACGCTTTCCGAAGGAACCGCTCAGCGTCTTTCATTGTTTGTGGGCCAGGATAATCATCTTCAGTTCTGAAGAATGTTCGAGATCTGTCATATCCTCTGGCAGGTGTGTCAATGCCGTAACGGGACCAAAACCAGCCACCCGGTCGCGCAGGCATTGCCGGTGAACCCATCCATGACGGGTCATTGTATGTTCGCCACAAGTCACCTTCGTGTCCACGCACGTATTGCCAGCCGCTAAATTCGGTGTGGTAATTTTCTCCACCGGCTTCAAAGAGATGAGGATGATCGGTAGCTAAATAGGATGTGACGCCCTGCCCTCGCAGAACAGCAGTGATTGGTTGTTCCCAGATTTCAATTGACCCCCAAGGTCTCCATAAGAAATCCAATGCACCGCATAGAATATCATGACGTGCTGGCATGCAGGGAAGTGAACCGGTGACATGATTTGTGAATCGAACTGCCTGTTGGGATGCGAAGCGATCAATATTGGGAGTGGAGAACTCTTTACCTCCGTAACAACCCAAAAGATGCCTGTTTAGTGAATCCAACAATACGACAGCAACATTTTTCGGCGATTCAAGCATTGCAGAATCTAATCCTTTCGGGGATCGTTAATTAGAACCGATCGTAAATTATCATAAATTGTCTGAGCTTGGGCAAGGAAGACTTCTTCAAGGAACTGTTTGGGCATGATACACTCAGCGCACTCCGCACTATCTAGTAGTAAATTAAATTCCATACTGTCATTTGTGAACTGTACGAGCTCGATAGAGCCACCATCCTGCTCTACCAAAGTTGTCAGCGTATTTTTTAGCTGTTCAGCTATTTCAGGTGTCATTGCCTCGGATCCCTTCGAGGTTTCCTGGGCGGGTTCTAGATAGGAATGCTCCTGCGTCAGTCATTATGAATTGTCCGGTGATGCATCGGGCAAGGTCGCTTGCTAAAAAAACTACCAGTCTTGCAAGTTCGTCATGATCCACCATTTTGCGTAACGGTGTCGAGGCAACGAGTTGTTTTATTCGGTCTTCTGTAAACGCTGCCGCAACCGTCTCTGTTAGTGTTGTGCCAGGTGCAATCCCTAAAACGCGTATGCCGGCTGGACCCAGCTCAACTGCCATTGAAGTAACTAGATGGTTAATAGCCGCCTTTGACGCTGCGTAGGCGGAGTTATAGGGGGATGGGCGTGTAGTTTCTCCCGATGACACAAAGATGATGACACCACCTCCATTTCTTGACATCACTTCGGCTTCTGCTCGGCCACAGAGTGCGGAGAGGGTCAAATTCTGGTCAATGATGTCACGCCAGTCGTCCCCGTTATATTCAACAAAGGACTTTAAGCCTCTATTTGGTGGAAGCATACCGACATTATTGACGGCGATACTGAGGCCGCCCATGATGTCAAGACTTTGGTTCACTAACTGATCTACCGCAGTATCATCCCGACAATCAGCCGGAATCGCAAAAGCCTCACTTCCGTTTTCTGTGATCTCTCTGGCTACTGATTCGGCTCGTTCGGGAACTAAATCATTGACAACAACTGTGGCGCCAGCCTTCGCCAACCAGATAGCAATCTCTCGCCCGATTCCAGCACCAGCGCCGGTGACCAGAGCCTTTTGGTCTTCCAGATTAATCGGGATACTCATATTCGTTCTCCAGTCAGCAGATTAATGGTTTCTTCAACAGCGTCATCTGCCCATTGACGCACAATTTCTTCACTCGTGCCACCCAACGGGTGACCAACCGAAAGGATTCGAAGATCGGCATGACCCAATGATGCCGCAACCTGTTCGGTAAGCTTCCTGAAACTCTCAGTTGTAATTACCACTGTGGGTATTCCTGATTTCTCAAGTTGAACAGCATCATGGACACTCCATGAGGTACAACTCCCTCAATCGGCTGAAGCCGTCAAGACAACTTGCACCTCCTTTGAGAGGGACTCCAGAACCTGATCAGGGGCAGCTAGAGCGGCGTTTTTGACTTCTGCTTTCGCTAATGTGAGACCAACGCGTTCCGTGAGTCGTTCAGCAAGCCGATCAAGTAGGACTCTTGCGTTGGGTTTCGTGTTATCAAGAATTCCCAGCGACAACCCATTCAATACTGGGATAGGGGCAGCGAGAGATCTTTGTGGCTCTCCTGTGTTTCCAGTAGGTGCATAAATTTCCATCATTTCTCCTTCAGGGTAATATCGGGACGGTCACACTTTTGGTCATGCCCCAGCTAGGGATAATGCAACTGTGTTTGCCAGCCCCACCGGTTACAAAGATTTTGATATTCTCTGGTTTCTCCGTCATTGAAATGGTGTCGGTATCTTCAAGTGCATGTTGCCATGGCGCCCATGCTCGTAATTCAAACGCTTTTCGAGCTTCTCCGACGTTCACCGTAGCTTTGTTGAATAAGTAAGACGCTATATCGGATCTGCTCCATCCATGTGAAGAGCATGTTGAGGCGTGTTCTGGGCAGAGAGCGATAAAGTATTCGCCTTGGCTTATCGGTGCGTTATTTTGCCCCCATGACGTCATCGTTGACGCCACTTTGTCAAGGATGGCTGAGGGCTCTGATGATTCCATATCATGCACATTGTGCGGAGCCTCTCCACAATGGATCGTCACAGCAGATTCATCGTTAATGCCGACACTTCTTGCATAACCACCCCATGGAGATGAATCAAGATTTTCGGCTACGCAATAGGAATATTTAGCTGGGCTTCCCTGTGTGGAGGCATCGCCGGTACCTGGTGTGGCTCCTGCGACATGATGGAGAATTAAGCGTACGGCTCTACCAGTGGTTGCGTTGGCGAGATTTCCTGGTCCGAACGCCCCCAGACCGCTATTGTAATCCCCATCCCTAGCGGCTTTGCCATGCACAATGAGTAATGGCGCAACGCAATGCGTGGTTGCGTTCACGCCCCGCAGGTTAATCTCTGGCGCACTCAGTGCACGAATAGCTGAAACAAGGACAGGGAAGTGCTCGGGCTTGCAGCCAGCCATAACAGCATTTACTGCAATGATTCGTCTGGTTGCTATGCCGTCACGAGGCGGAAGTGACGCAATGACTTCATCCGGATCAAGATCTTTTGATGCACTTAGCATTTCTTCAACGCGATCACGTGTAGGGGCGACCATCGGAAGTCCATCACCCCAACCCTTTTCAAGGAATAGGTCTTGCAGTTCTCTTTCGGAACTATCAGGTATTTTAAAGATTTGAGGCGTATCTAATGACATTAGATATAAGTCTGATATATTTAGACACGAATAGCAACCTGAATAGAGGAAAAATGGCTGCCCGTATCGGAATTTCAAAAACTGATGTTATAGACACCGCCTATGAATTACTCGGAGAGACGCAGAATGTGCAAGCAGTGACAATGACAGCTGTTGCCGCACGTTTAGGCATTCGAGTGCAATCACTCTACGCTCATGTGGACGGCGCAAAAGGACTTGAGCGAGAGATTGCGTTACGAAGCTTACAAAAACTTGCCCAGCGCTTAAGCCAAGCAGCTATGGGTGTCGCCGGTATTGATGCTGTGCGATCAGTTCTTCATGCACAATTCGACTTCGCTCTCACGCACCCAGCTGAATTTTCGGCGTCAATTTATCCACCAGGTACCGACGCTCAAATTCTAGAAGCCATCGAAGACGTTAATTACCCGATGCACAAGATACTTCATGATGCTGGCATTGATGAGTTGGTGATTATCCATTGGGGCAGACTTGTGCTCTCGGCTATTTCGGGGTATTCAGCACTGCATCAGAACGGGCAACTAACACTTCCCATCTCAACCAAAGACAGCATGGACTACATAATTAATGTACTTGTAGCTGATATGGGCGAAAAACTTGCGACTAGTCAGATGATTTCTAGCTAAAAAAGGCGAAGTGCTAGAGTGGGTATTAACCAAAGGAATTTATGAATACACAAGCACAACCTTTACCTGTCGGAAAGAAAGCACCCGCCTTTCAATCCGTCACTTTCACCGGCGATAAAATTAAACTGTCAGACTTTCTTGGAGAATACACAGCAGTCTACTTTTACCCAAAGGACAACACGCCAGGTTGCACAAATCAAGCCTGCAACCTTCAAGATAATCTAGGCAACCTCAAAAAACACGATATTCAGGTCATAGGAATTTCCCCAGACGCTAATACGAGTCATGAAAAATTCGCAACAAAATACAACCTATCCTTCCCTCTAATAGCCGACACCGATCACAAAATTATAGGTAAGTACGGCGTCTGGGGAGAAAAGAAAAACTATGGGAAAACGTATATGGGGCTTCACCGAACAACTTTCCTCATCGACCCGAAAGGAAAGATCGTACACGTGTTTACAAAACCAAAGACAAAAGAACACGCTCAAGAAATCCTCACCAAAGTCAACGAACTACGTTAACAAGACTTAACCAGATGACAAGCACACTTGAATTCACGTTCACAAATGAACAGCAAGAATTACGTGAGCAGGCCCGTGAAGTAGCACGCAAAGGAGTAGAAAAACACGGCCGATTTAACGATAGTTGGATCAACGGATTTTCAAAAGAGTTTGCGCAGACTATGGCTGAAAACGGTTGGATCGGAATGGGATGGCCTAAAGAACACGGAGGGCAAGAACGTCCAGCGATTGAACGCGTCATTGTAGCGGAGGAAATGATCGCTGCTGGGGCCCCCATAGCTGCAATGTGGTTCGCAGATCGTCAAATGGGTCCCACAGTTATTAGCTATGGCACCGACGATCAAAAAGCAGAATACCTTCCACATATGCTCACTGGAGAAACAACATGGTGCATAGGCATGAGCGAACCAGATAGTGGATCCGATCTAGCCTCGTTGTCGACATCAGCAGAACATGATGGCAATGTCTTCCGAATAAATGGGCAAAAGATCTGGACGAGTTTTGGCGACGTAGCTGATTATTGTTACCTAATCTGTCGGACAAACGCTGAAGGCCCGCCGCACCGAGGAATCTCAGAAATAATCGTTCCCATGGATCTGCCAGGAATAGAGGTGAGGCCCATTACGGATATGACACTGAACAGGCACTTTTGTGAAGTCTATTTCAATGATGTAGAAGTGCCTGTAGAGAATCTGGTAGGGCAAGAAGGGGCAGCATTCAAACAAACGATGAAGCAGCTTGAACACGAGCGAGGTGGCATAGACAGGCTCGTATCCAACAAAGCTCTTTACGATGAAGCAAAAAAGTGTGCGAATCTATCAGATCCTTTAAATCGGCAAGAGATTAGTAAACTTGAAGCTGGCTACCACATAGGAAGACTCCTCGTATACCGTGAAACTCTTCAACAAGCCCCATCAGGTTTCAGCGCAGCAACGAAATGCTTCTGCACCGAACATGAATGGAACGTTGCCCAATTTGTAAGCCGGGTACTTGGACCTAAAGCCCTTCTTGATAGTCAATTAACCAAGGGCCTATCTTACGCTCCCGCCTACACAATTATGGGTGGGACATCGAACGTCATGCGCAACATTCTCGGCGAACGAGTGCTTGGACTTGACAGGGAGCCACGAGGGTAGAAACTATTATCAGTGCTTAGCTGGAGGGGAAGCCATGTACGAGCAGTTATTCCAACCAATCAACGTTGGTCCACTTACTATTCCAAATAGAATCGTTCGTTCTGCTCATTCAACAGCGTTACCACTCAAGCGACTGATTGCATACCATGAAGCACGTGCAGTCGGTGGAGTAGGAATGAGCACACTTGAAGCAACAAGTGTCCATCTTTCTTCACCTGCTATGAGAAGCATTATCCCGCTACATGACGATGCAGTTATCGATTTCTACAAAGAGCTAAGCACTGCCCTTAAACCACACGGTATGAAAATGCTTCAGCAAATATACCATCCAGGATCTGCTCGAGCACCAGGAAAAGGAACAACTCAGATATCTTCCAGTCCCATCCCAAATCCTATCGCTGGGGGAATTCCGATAGAGATGACTAGGTCAATGATCGAAGAGATGGTTCATTCATTCGCCGCTGCTGCCCGTAGATGCAGAGACGGGGGCTTAGATGGAGTTGATATTCATGCCTCCAGTGGATACCTCATCGAACAGTTCCTATCGCCGGCTAATAACATACGCACAGACCAATACGGAGGTTCTCTAGAGAACCGCATGCGATTCCTTATGGAGATTATCCACGCCATTCGAGAAGAGGTTGGCAACGATATCTGCGTAGGGATAAGGCTGCCCAACGAAGAATATATTCCGGGAGGACTGACAGCTGAAGACAATGCAGAAATAGCAAAAATAGTTGAACCCTACGTCGATTATATTTCACTTCACATGGGTTCATATTGGCGATTCCATAAACTGCTCTCTCCGATGGATGACCCACTCGGCCACGAAATGCCTGCCAACGAGCCGATAATAAGACAACTAACGAAGCCAACAATCGTCGTAGGGCGAATAATGACACTAGATCAAGCAGACACAATTATAAATGAAGGGCAGGCCGATATGGTTTCTATGGTTCGTGCTCTCATCGCAGACCCCGGACTAGTCAATAAGGCGAAACAAGGTAACCCCGACCTAATCCGTCCCTGCATCGGATCAAACTTTGGCTGTGTCGGGCAAATCATGTCAACAGGCAAACTCGGATGTGTCGTTAATATCGCTGCCGCAAATGAAACAGAAGTCACATTCGAACCAACCGAAAAACCAAAATCAATAGAGAAGATCCTCATTGTCGGAGGCGGCCCTGCCGGACTTGAAGCAGCCCGAACAGCAGCAATACTAGGTCACGACGTGCACCTTCACGAAGCAACCAAACGACTAGGAGGGCAAGTAACAATTGCTGCCACTGCGCCACATCGGTCTGACCTTGGAGCAATCACAAAATGGCTAGAAACAGAAATGGAACGACTCAAAGTGAACGTCACATTAAATTCGCTAGTTGATCCCGATTTGGTCGCCGAGATATCTCCAGATCGGGTTATTCTAGCCACCGGCTCTACTCCTCGAAAAGATGGATTCCAGTTAACAACACCTATTGCTCCCTTAAAAGGATTTGATTTGAATCATGTTTACAGCAGTTGGGATGTTCTGGGATTCGGCGGAAGAGTAAATACAGAAGGGCCCGCAGTTATCTTTGATGACACTGGAACATTTGAGGCAATTTCAGTAGCAGACGCTCTTCTTGAGCGCGGAATGCAAGTAACTCTCGTCAGCAGATATGAGAGCCTCGGTGCTTCACTTCCGTACCCTCCTGCAACCGTTGAAGCAGCGAAAGAACGGCTCATGTCCCAAAATTTTGACTTCATAGGAGGACACTACATCCAAGCTATAACTCAAGATGAAGTTATGATTGGAGTCCCATTCACAGAACGCAAACGAAGGCTTCAAGCCAACACAGTAGCTTTAGTTACCTATAATCACCCCAACAGAGAATTAGGAGACTACCTAACAAACCAATCTCTTCAATCAAACCAGGCAATTCACACAATCGGTGATGCATCAGGAACAAATGGAATCCAAGCAGCAATCCATCAAGCAGCAAACCTTATACGGTCACTCTAGGAATAAATGAATTCAGAAGATATTACATTCAGTTTTGCTGACCAGCATTTTCAAGATAATCCAACAACTGTAATGAGTTTACTGAGAGATAAATGTCCGGTTCATCACACAAGCGAACCTTCTGCCCATTACACGCTAACAAGAGGAGAGGACGTAACAGCAGCATTACGAGATGAGAAAATATGGTCTTCTAAATTTGGCCCAGGATTAGCGTATTCGGAGCCAGGAACCGGAGTGCTTGTTTCAAGCGACCCTCCAGAACATACACAAGAACGAATCGCGATCTCAAGAATATTTAAGGCCTCAACTATTGAAAAGATGGAAAGAGAAATTGTTGATTTAGCCGACGAACTCATCGATCAATTTGAGGAGAACATGTCGGGAAACATCATTGAAGAGTTCGCAGCTCCGATTCCTCTTACTGTTATGTGTTGGTTGCTCGGTACTCCCACAAAAGACATCGGCCTTTTCCGAAGCTGGGTACTTCGAATGGCAGAGGCAGTCGCATACTCAGGAGGACGAGAAGCGTCCACTGAAGTAAAATCGGCCTATCAGGACTTCTTCGAATATTTCGGCAACCATATTGCAGAAAGAAAAGATCGTCTGATTACCGGGCAGGACGTCCCTGAAGACTTATTAACTCGACTACTTACGGTAACTAATGACGGCAAGAACCTCTCAACAAAGAAAATACTTGGATTCTGCCAATTTCTTCTAGTAGCCGGTTCAGAAACAACAACCCTCATGATAGGGAACGTTCTGCATCGACTCATGGAATACCCAGAGCAATTTGAAGTCCTCAAATCAGAACCTGACCGAATTCCAAATGCAATTGAAGAAAGTCTCCGATTTGATGCTCCAGTACACGGCTTATTCAGAACAAATACAGAAGAAGTTACTTTTCACGGAGTTACAGTACCTGTTGATTCTAAGGTTTGTATGATGTTCGGTTCTGCAAATAGAGATCCGAACCTCTGGAAGAATCCGGATGTATTTGATATAAATAGAGACCCTATAGCTCTTCGTAACCACACTTCATTTGGAGTCGGATCGCATTATTGCCTTGGAGCTCCGTTAAGTCGCCTTGAAGGGAAGGTTGCTCTAGCAGCGATAACCAGAAGATTGCCGAAAATACGTGCTAATGGACCTCCCACACAAACTTCAGCAGGCGTTCTCAAAGGGTTCTCAAAATTGCCTGTTAGATGGGACTAGCAACCGCTTTCGATAATGTTCTTGATGGATGAGAGCAAATCGCTGTAATCATCAAAGCACGCAAGGTCGGAACGCTCTGTGCGAACATGGTTCGGGGCTCTAAATAAAAACCCTGCGTCAGCCTGATCAATCATTGATAAATCGTTGTAGGAATCACCGGCTGCGATCACTTGATAATTTAACCTCTGTAAAGCACGAACGGCTTCAAACTTCTGGTCTGGAATTCGCTCCGCAAAGCTTGAGATATGTCCATCGTCATCAATCAAAAGCCTATGGCATAAAACTAAAGGCTTCTGTAATTGAAGCATCAATGGGCCAATAAATTCCTCAAAAGTATCAGAAAGCAAGACTACTGGAACAGTTGAACGTAGCTCATTTAGAAAAGCCAAAGCACCCTCAAGGGGAGATAACGATGAAATAATAGACTGGATATCCGCCAAACTGATATCGTGCTCATTTACCAACCTAATTCGCTGTTCCATGAGTAACTGATAATGAGGTTCGTCTTTTGTAGTCCTCTTCAGTTCATCAATACCAAAATGGTCAGCGACAGCTATCCATATCTCTGGTGTCAAAACACCTTCAACATCCAAAGTGACAATAAATTGAGATGGGGGAGAAGTATCCATAAATACGAACGATAGCTTTAGAACACTCTTAACGTACACCGATTAAAATATTTAGAATGAAAAAAATAGTCAACGATAGTTCCTACAGAAAAATTACTTACCTGAAAGTATTGTGGAGAAACAATCAACCACATATCCAAATTTACGACCACGATGCAGAGACGGTCACCACTCAGAGTTTGATAGGGTATGACTTTTCATATCAGGTACCTACACCACTGGAGAGAATGTGTGTCAATTACGGTGATCTATTCGAGGACGAGAAACAAAATAGGTGTGAGAAACTAGTCAAAAGCGGAAAGAAATGTGGCAGCTGCATTCGAGAAGATAATATTTTCGCAGCACAATTCCATAACGTGCATACAAAAGACCGAAGCTCAATTTCACAAAAAATCCTTAAGCGGATGCAAAAGGAAAATATTCTTTACATTGCCGGTTTCTTTGACGGATCAACAAAAGTTGGTACAAGTGCGTCAACTAGAATCCACACACGCCTTCTTGAACAAGGCGCCATTCACGCAGTCTTAGTCGTGGAAACACCTGATGGGATCACAGTACGGTTGCTAGAAGACCTAATTACCGAGGAATTGGGTATAGGGCAAGCAATCTCAATACGAAAAAAGATAGATGGATTACTGAACCCTTTAGTGCGAGACTCCCTACAAAAAGAACTCAAAATACTTTTAGGAAAAGTAAAAGACTGTATCCTGACCTCAGGAATAACTGAGATTACCGAAATAGCTACAACATGGGACAACGAATACAGTACAGAAACATGTTGGGAAAAGATTCAAAAATACCCAATCAGTCTCTCAACTGGCAGTCATGATATAAAAGTGAGAAGTGTTGTCGGGAGGATAGCTGCGCTCAACCACAGTTCGGGAATGACACTACTCGCAGATTTAGATGAACTCTTAGGAATCAGCGTTGAAACTGGGAAAATAACCGGAGATGAAATAAGCGTCCAAGCAAAATTATTTTAAATACGATTCCCATCAATATCATCTTCAGGTCGAAGAATATTATAGGGATCATCGTCATTAATAGTATTAACAGGGTCTAGTTCTTGATCAATGCCGTCAGGAAGGGATTTATCAAGTCCTCCGGCAGCAGCCAGCGCGAACGCTAGTCCTGCTGAACGGTTATAGATCTCGCCTAAATATTCCAAAGAGGGCACTTCCTGTCCCGGTATAGGAGGTTTCCCCAAAGAGTCCAAAACAGCTTGCGTTGTCGACGGAACTTCCACATCATGAACAGGCAACGGAAGAGCCTCTTTGTTTCCCCAAAACTTTTTTGGGTCTGCTCTATTTCTGTTCCTACGTCGCTTTTTCCTGCCCGTCGTATTCATAGGTTGAGCAGCGGACGAACCCCTAGTCGCATTTCTTCTAGTCATGAAGCTTCTCCATTTCCTTGCGCCGATTCAAACGCAAGCAACGAGTCAGCATCAATTCCCAAAGCTTCTTGCAACTGGGTAGCGTCAAGGTCACCAATTGAACTGGATTTCGGCAGAACTAAGTTAGCTATTTGCCGTTTCCCCGCAACAACTTCCTCGACACGTTCATCAACGGTTCCCGGGCAAATTAGCCGGTGGGCGATAACAGTATTTTTCTGTCCAATACGCCAGACTCTGTCTCTGGCTTGATCCTCAACTGCAGGATTCCACCACCGGTCATATAAGACAACATGATTTGCTGCGGTCAAATTTAAGCCCGTCCCTCCAGCTTTAAGAGACAGAACCATAGCACCTCGACCCTTCCCTTTCTGGAAACTATCAACCATTTGATCGCGAGCAGATCTCCCCAAACCACCGTGGTAGCAATGAATTGGCAATTCATAGCGCTCAGTGAGATGAGTGGCAAGGCGTTCACCCCAAGTTGCAAAATGTGTGAACACCAAAACACGTTCATCGGCAGCAAACACAGTTTCCATTATCTCGTAGAGTCGTTCTAACTTCCCAGATCGACCCTCAATTCCGAGCCCATCATCTTGGTAATTTAATGGATGATTACATATTTGCTTCAAAGCAGTAATGGCGGCAAGAACAGCACCTTTTCTCTGAGGTGACCCGGCTTTAGTCATTTCCGTTTCTTCTATCAAACTATCGACGACAGCTTTGTATAGTCCTATTTGTTCAGCAGTCATAGCGCAATGGTCAAGCTCATCAATTCTGTCTGGAAGTTCAGCTGCGATTAAAGGCTCAGATTTCGTTCGCCGGTAGACCATGATCCCGTTTAATGCCTTCAATGCATTTTCATTTCCTGATTCAATACGTTTCTCAGGCGTAAGTTGGGCAATGAACTGATTTCGAGGGCCAAGAAGATCCGGATTTGCCCAGTCTAGAATTGACCATAGGTCACCCAAACCGTTTTCTATCGGCGTTCCCGTTAGAGCAATTCGTGAATGGGCATTTAACTTCCGTAATTGTTGCGAAGTCTCAGCTGCGGGATTCTTAATTGCTTGTGCTTCATCAAGAACTACCTTTGACCATTGAATTTCTTTGAGCTGGTCAATATCTCTGACAGCAGTCCCATATGTAGTTATAACAATGTCATGTTTAGCTACTGCGTTCTTCAACTTATCTCCCTTAGCTCTATTAGGGCCATGATGAACCAGTACTGAAGCATCAGGGACAAACCTAGTTGCCTCAACTCTCCAGTTCCCGACTACAGCTGGTGGAGCAATCACGAGGCCAGGTTCTGGACGGGGAGTGTTAGCTAGATTAGCTAATGTTGTGGGAGTTTTCCCTAAGCCCATATCAAGCGCAAGACATCCTCCTAAACCAGCGTTGTCAAGGAAATTGATCCATGCTAAAGCATCTGCTTGATATGAGCGAAGTTCGCCCACAAAGCCTTCGGGCTTCGTAATAGGGTTCTCCGGTAAGTCCTTTACGCTTCGCAATAAATCTGCGGCCCACCCGTCACCATCAAGCGTGATGCCTCCAAGGGCGCGCCCCTCAAGACCCAAAGCATGGCGAAGCATTTCCGCTCCGCTCATTTGAGTTTTCTTAGAGTATTCAGCAAGCGCTGCGGCTGCTTCTGCAAGATCAGCTTTATCTAATTCAATCCATTGTCCTTTAGACTCAACAAGCGGTCGAGCTTCACTTGCAAGACGCTCTATCTCCTCGGCATTAAGTTCAACATCATCAAACACGGCACTCCAACTGATATCAGCAAGTTGCTGCGCACTTACCATGGTTTCTTGTGATTCTGCTGTGATCCGTAATATTGGAGTCGCCTTTCGTTTCGACATAGCAGGAACTTCAACGTCAAACCCTGCCGCTTTAAGTTTCTCGCCAGTATGGGTCATCAAATCCCAAGCCTCTGATTGTGAGAGAAGAACTTCACCCCGCCTTCGACCTCCAGGTCTTAATAGTTCAGGGAAAAGACGTTCCAGTCGTGAAATCTGCTTATTTACTAGTTTGCGCCGGGTTTCACTCCCAGTATTTATAGTTATTTCAATAGGTTCCAGGCCGCCAGACTCAATTGGAACGAGCACTTCGCTTAGCCAAGCTCCTGAATCATCAGGAGGGCTGAGGCGAACCAAGAGGCGGAGCTTCTCGATGCCTGTTACTGGAACAGCCCACTGATTAAGTCTTCTAGAGATATCTGATCCGTAATCCGAATTGCCTCGAAAAGCCATTCCATCAAGGCCCGCTACAACCATCTCACCGAAATCTTCCCTTGATTTAATATCAGCAGGAGCATAAGGAAGTTTGACTTGACCCGCTGCCATGCGAACAATTGAATCAGTTAAATCTGATAAAACTTTTCCAACGAAACGATGACGGTCTGTCTCATCGCATGCAAGCATTACAGCACTTGGAGTCGAAGCGACAAGCGCTGCGTGGGCATCCAAATCAATCAGAGCAGGGGACCACCTCACATGGAATAGAGCATCACCTGAATCAGAATTATGAGTACCTCCTACTTCGTGTAGGGCTGGATAAATTTTCCCCTCAACAACCAGTTTCACAGCTAAACCTGCAGCTAACCCCATCCAAATTGATGTTGCCCCAACCGAATCAGGTCGATCACTGCCAAGGGATACGAGCCACCCTAAGGTTGAAGAAATAGGTGCGGACACGCAGGGAGCTGATTGCTCGTTAGGAAGTTGCAGGTCGTCAGAGGCGCTCCATTCAATAGAGTTCGCTCCAATGCGTCCAAGGCTATCCAGGATGGTTTCATGTCCAAATGTTTGAGATTTATGTGCACCTAGCCACGCAATGAGCCTTCCGTCTCTCCATGCGAGCTGGATTTGAGCTTTAGAGGCATCTTCTTCGATATCTGTGGCGATAACTTCTTGGCTGGGAGCTGGACCGAGTATATCTGTTAAAACTTTATCTATCCGATCAGCTTCTGAGTTCAAGTCATCCAAAACAGTTCTACGTTCAATCCCTCTATGTTGTCGACGCACACGTGTAATGCTCTTATCAGTTTGTTCAAGGAACCTGAAAAGAGTTTCCACCCATCGCGACTGATTACTCTGCAGTCTGTGCAGGGTATTCTCATCCGTCAGTCCATCAAGATGTCGCTGCACCATGATTTCAAACTCATGAGCAGTCATGTCAGAACTACCTTTATTAATAACGTATTCTCCTTGTTTATTCGAACCCTTGGGTCCGAGCCGCTACGTAATTCACGGACAATACTCTCGGGTAAAGTCACGTGATAACGCCACAGCACTTACATTGTACTGAAAAAAATGAAAAATGTCTTTTATTCGCCGAATTTGAAAAAGTCATCTTTACTTGAATTAACGTGAAAACGTATTTCTATTGAAGAACATGCCTATAGAAAGAAGAGATCCATGGAAATTGAAGGGAAAGTAGTAGTAGTTACCGGTGCCGGAGCAGGTATTGGAGCTGCTCTCGCTGAAGTCGCGGCTAGCAGAAACGCTCGCATAGTTATCGTTGCCGACAAGAATGGTGAGAATGCTACCAAAGTAGCGGAAAAGATTAACGGAATATCTCACGAGGTTGATGTCTCCAATGAAAACCAAATCCAAAAGATGGTAGCCACGATTGAGCATGATCATGGACCGATAGATTTGTTCTGTTCAAACGCTGGATTTGTTACATCAGCAGGTTTAGAAGACACGAACGAACGTATCCAAAAGATGTGGGAAGTCCATGTAATGGCTCATATTTATGCGGCTCGCGCTGTCTTGCCACAAATGATCGCTAACGGTGGTGGCTACCTCTTAAATACTGCCTCTGCAGCTGGGTTGCTCACTCAAATAGGCTCCCTTTCCTACTCAATAACTAAAAGCGCAGCAGTTTCCTTAGCTGAATGGATCTCCATTACCCACTTTCACCAAGGAATAAGAGTTTCTGTATTGTGTCCTCAAGCAGTTAGAACGGACATCCTAACAAACAGCCCTGATAACAAAGAAGATGAGGACCCAGAATGGGAAGAAGGGGGAGTAGCAAGTTCGGACGGAATCATAGAGCCAAACGATGTGGCTGAGTTATGTATGGAAGCTATCAGAGAGGAGCGCTTTATGATACTTCCTCACGACCAAGTGCAAGGTTACACAGAATTCAAAGCCAAAAACCCCGAGAAATGGCTTTCTGGAATGAGAAAATTTCAAGATAGGTTATTCTTTGATGAGTCTTTACCTGGAGACCTAATGCAAAATTTTCGTCAGTCATAACCATGGAAAACAAAAACTCACGGATTCGAGCTTCTAACTTAAAATCACCTCAGAGAATCGCTTTGGACGATCCGCTTGCCGTTATCACAGATGACATTAAAGCAGCATTCAAACGTGATGGAGTTGTCATGTTGGAAAACGCACTCGACCCTCAATGGCTTCTATTACTAGAATTAGGTCTGCAGCGAGTACTCAACAACAGTAGTCAAGAAAAGCACCTTTTCTTTGAAGGTGAAGAAGGCGAGTTTATTGAGACTATACGTAACTTTGAAGTCATCCCAGAGATCAGAAGACTAGTTTATGATTCTCCGGTAGCGGACCTGATCGGAAAACTTATCGGATCTGAGAATTTGTGGCTGTATTCGGATGAATTTTTCATTAAAGAAAAGGGGAATGCCGCCCGAACACCTTGGCATCAAGACACCCCTTACTGGCCAATACAAGGAAACCAGATAGCTTCAGCTTGGATTTCGCTAGACGCCCTAACTAAAGCAGAATGCTTAGAATATGTGGCGGGTTCACAAAGAGGTTTAATTTACGATGGTTTCAACCCATCAAAAGTTTCCGAAGACCCAACTCACCCACACTACGATGATTCCTACCCACCGCTACCAGATATTGAAAAACACCGAGATGACTATGACATCCGGTCATGGGAGATCACCCCAGGGGATATCATTATTGCTCACCCAAGTGTGCTTCATGGAGGTGGCCCCACGTCATCATCAGGAAGAAGAAGAGCTATCACGATCAGAATTTATGGCGACGATATCTGTTATGCCACCAGGCCAGAAACGAAACCAACCGTACCTCTGACACCGGGGCTCTCTCTATCCCTAAAGGAAGGTGACCCTCTTCGTTCTCCTTGGTATCCTAGAGTGCGACCGATACCGGACCACCTCAAGTCTGAATGGTTGTAAAAATTAAACCAAAGTGAAAGAATTTCTCAGCCAGCTTAACGAGAGTACACTTAGGGCATGCAAGTTGATGCCACATTCTTTCCCCAGCGCAGTATCGCAGAACTTCATGAACATGTACTTAATGAAGCCGGTGGAGGAACGCTTGGAAAGCAAGCGGCGCTCTCTGTTGGAATTGGGCGGTCTCTTGGCGTGAAATTAGGTGAAAATCATGAGTTCAGGCTCTCTTCTACTAATAAAGGAATAGAGTTAGACAAAAATGCTGATGAAGCGAAGGTAATCTTACGCACTGATAGAGAAACGTGGGAAAATCTTGCAAGTGAATCTTGGTCCATGATGGGTTTGATTTTGCAAAATAAAATTTCACTTATTGCAGGTCAATTTAATCACGTAGCTGCATGGGAAGCGCCTCTTCAAGCTCTTTATAACAGCCGCCCAATCTTTTCTAATGAGGATATACCTAGCGAAGGATCCCACGTATTTGACTACGGTTCTGATCGCAGAAAAATGCGGGATTCATTAAGTAAACTGGGGTTTATTCTGGTTAAGAATGTCTTCAGCGCTAATGAGATAGAACTCATGTCAAGCGAAATCGAGGAACGGAAGTCAGCAGCGTCCGTGGAAGATAAGAGATCTTGGTGGGCAACAGATAAAAGTGGAGATGAACACTGCTGCAGAGTTACGTACCTCAATATAGGCTCAGACCAGTTTTCACAATTGCCAAACGATGAACGTTTACTAAATCTCGCAAGTCTTGCAGAAGAGAAATTGTTCCCAACTCCAGATCATGGCGACGGTATCTCTGTTGTAATGAAAGTTCCTGAAATAGAGCAGGGACTATCTGACCTTCCATGGCATCGTGATTGTGGAATGGGAGGCCACCCTCTCATTTGTCCTGGTTTAAACATTGGGGTTCAACTTGATGAGGCTAACGAGGAGTCCGGGCAACTGATATTTCTGCCGGGATCACATCGTTACTCTGGCGGTCTAGACGTTGCTGAGGTGAGTGATAAAGCTGTTCCAATCTCTGCAAGTCCAGGAGATGTAACTATCCACTACGGGCATACATTGCATGTAGCCCCACCGCCAACTAAATCAGGTAAGTGCCGACGAACTGTTTACGTAAGTTTCCATAAATCTGAGTACTTAAATGCTCTGCCTGAAGGCAAAGGCTATAACGATGTTCTCTTCAATCATGGAGATGGAAGAGTGCGAACCCCAGAAGAACGAGCTGCTATTTAGATTTGTTGCGTTTTTGGATGTTAGCCCACTCATCTCGGAGTCCGACGGTGCGATGGAAAAGGTTTAATTGGGATTCGTCACGGCAGAAGTACCCGAGTCTTTCAAATTGAACTGCCTCACCGTTTGCTATGTCAGCTACTGCTGGTTCGAAAACAGCAGATTCAAGAATTTTTAAGGACTCTTTATTCAAGTCCTCGAAAGGGTCGTCAAGTAAATCAGGTCTCTCAGAGGAGAATAGGCGATCGTATGTAGCTACCGAACCTCTAATGCAATTAGTCTGCTCAACCCAATGTATTGTCGCCTTGACCTTTCGCCCGTCAGGAGCTTTTCCGCCACTAGTTTCAGGGTCATATGTGCAAAGAATCTCTACGACTTTTCCAGACTTATCTTTTACGATGTCTGTGCATGTTACAAAGTATCCATACCGTAGTCGAACCTCTCTACCTGGTGACAAGCGGAAGAATTTCGCTGGTGGATCTTCCATGAAGTCCTCGCGCTCTATGAAAAGTTGCCCAGAGAAAGGTACCTCTCTTGTTCCCGCACTCTCGTCCTCTGGATTATTAATTGCAGTCCTATATTCAGTCGTTCCTTCCGGCCAGTTCGTGATCGTTAGTCTTACGGGGTCAATCACCGCCATTCTCCTTTGTGAGGATTGATTGAGTTCAGTTCTAACAAATGACTCTAAAAGTTCAATTTCATGAGTACTGTTGGTCTTCGCTATTCCGATATGTTGGCAAAAGTCTCGTATAGATTTTGATGGGTAGCCCCTTCTTCTCAGGCCAGAAATTGTTGGCATTCGTGGGTCATCCCAACCTTCAACCACTTCATCCTCAACTAGTTTCTTTAAAAGCCGTTTAGATAAGACAGTATGAGTGAAATTTAGTCGAGCAAATTCAGTTTGGTAAGGCCGTTGAGCAAATGGCACTTCAAGTTGATCGAGAAACCAATCGTATAGCAATCTATGAGACTCAAATTCAAGCGTGCAGAGGGAATGCGTTACCTTCTCTAATGCATCTGACTGGCCATGTGCCCAATCATAGGTAGGGTAAATAACCCATTTGCTACCGGTGCGGAAGTGAGACTTCTTCCTGATCCGGTAGAGAACAGGGTCACGCATATTCATATTTTCATGATCCATGGCTATTTTGGCTCTTAGGACACAACTACCCTCAGGAAATCCGCCGTCTCTCATCTTTAGGAATAGTTCTAGATTCTCCTCAGGACTCCTTTCTCGGAAAGGACTATCCACACCGGCTTTCGTATAAGAACCCCTTAGCTCAGAAATTGTGGTGGCATCTTGGTCATCTACGTATGCCTTGCCTTTTGTAATCAGTGTGATTGCCCACTCAAACATATTCTCAAAATAATCGGAAGCAAATACTGGGTCGGTAGATAATGCCTTGCCAAGGAGCCATTCAATATCATGATGAATTGAATTTACGAACTCAACATTTTCCGTCTCAGGATTCGTGTCATCAAAACGTAAGTTGCAAAGTCCGCCAAACTCTTCAGCAATGCCAAAATTAAGACATATTGATTTAGCGTGCCCTACATGTAAGTAGCCGTTTGGCTCAGGTGGAAATCTGGTCTGAACCCTGCCGGAGTGCCTTTGCGAAGATATGTCAGCTTTGACCGAATCTCTGATGAAATCCGCCTTCTTTGGCTGTTGTTCAACATCTGACGTCATATTAATAAACTCGCTATTTTAAGGAATGAATTATGTCAGTCTAGACTTTAGTCGTATAAAAGGCTTTTAAGGGAGCGAAATGAGTACTGGATTTGATGGCAAAAGATTAAATCGTGTGACTGAATTATGCGACCGTTACGTCAGTGATAATAAATTCCCTTGTGCTCAAGTCCAGATAAGTCACCGTGGCGAAGTTGTTCTTCGGCATACCGTTGGAAAAGCAGATATCGAGACAGGTCGTGATCTCCAGGATAATTCGGTCTTTCGTATTTATTCAATGACGAAACCGATTACCTCTATTGCCTTAATGCAACTTTATGAACAGGGACTCTTTCTTCTTGAGGATAAGGTAGAGAAATTTCTGCCTGAATTCTCTGACCCTCAGGTATTAATCGGAGGTTCATACTTAAATCCTGTTCTGCGTCCTGCGCAGACTCCGCTAACCATGCGCGATATGTTAATGCACACATCCGGACTGACATATGCCTTTCACTTTTCAAACA
>CEVL01086539.1_pt1 | contig 40943 bp, 36 predicted proteins | sample 427051 | NCBI WGS metagenome assembly CEVL01 (sample SAMEA2623673, study PRJEB7988) | marine metagenome | biome: marine biome (ENVO:00000447); feature: surface water layer (ENVO:00002042); material: "saline water (ENVO:00002010), including plankton (ENVO:xxxxxxxx)" | depth 5 m
GTTTGTTGAGGACATCTGAGGGGACTTCAGTGGCACCGATATGCTGCGTTATACCGCCAGCTTCCCTATCCATTACCGATGCACGAGAATCAATACCGAGACTGCGAATGTGATCCAGCAGACTAGTTTTACCGTGATCGACATGACCTAGCACAGCGACAATGGGTTGTCTGCGTCCTGACATCTTACCCACCTCATGCTCCTTCCCCAGTTAATTGAATTCTCACTCGTAAATGTGCGACTCAGCGTCGCGGGTCCATTCCACTAATCCATCTGGGAACCATAGTCCCAATTCGAAGTAAGCAGTCTCTTCTCCATCAGATCCGTGGATAACATTGTGTCCGATGTCCATAGCAAAATCTCCTCTGATAGTTCCTGGAGCTGCCGTGCGGCCATCAGTAGGTCCGATTAGATTACGAGCGACTCCGATTGCATCGACTCCCTTCCAGGCCATTGCAACCACTGGTCCGGATGTGATGAATTCAATCAGGCCGCCATAGAATGGACGCTCCTTGTGTACTGCATAATGAGTCTCAGCCAACTCCATTGAGGGAGTCAACTGCCTAAGTCCAACTAATCGAAGCCCCTTGGTCTCAAATCTACCGATAATATCGGCCACTAGTCCTCTCTGAACACCGTCAGGCTTGATCATGACGAAAGTCGTCTGCATGTCTCCCATGTTCCGGCCGACCCCCCTCCCCTATTTCAACACAAAGTAATCTGAATATCGTTGGTATCAAGGCACATCGCCGATTCGAAGTAGTATGACCAGTGAGGATGGTGACATCCTAGTGGCCGAGATTGTTGACGAATGGCGCGATGAGAAAATCCACATCGGCACTCCTCTACAGCCCAAACACGCCGCCTTCGGTCTAGCAGCAGTTGCTGTTGCTGTGATGTTCATCGCTTTGATAATGCAAAATCTGGTTTTTGACTCAGTTGATGACTCCCAAGGACCCAGTGGAGATTACGAGCGCGTACCCGTATGGGAGCGGGCAAACTGGCCCTATATCACCGATGCACCACATGGTTTCGTGATGGAGCAAGGCCCCTATGGCTTGACGGCCACGGATAATGAGTGGAACTCAACACACCATTTTGTAGAATTCACACTTCCTCTAGATGAAGGGGGTGCCGCTCCTAATGGAAAGGTCAGTTTGGGGCTATGGTTACCAGATGTAGAAGAAGGCACCAAGGTCCCAGTAATTGCAGAATTTGGCCCCTATTTCGACGAAACATCAGTAGATACCGGACCCGTTGAACAACCAGGCACATGGCTTGGTAGTATGATAATCAATCAAATCCTACCACACGGATACGCTTTCGCACAAGTTTCAGTCATGGGAACAGGTCGCTCAAACCACTGTATGGACTTGATGGGTAATGCAGAGCAATTGGGCGTCGATGCAGCGGTGACTTGGCTCGGAACCCAGAACTGGAGTAATGGAAAGGTAGCCATGATTGGTAAGTCATACGATGGCTCAACTCCCTGGCAAGCGGCAACATTTGGAAATGAGCACCTTGCTACAATCGTTCCAATATCAGGGCTCATTGGTGTGATGGAATTGATGTGGAAGAACGGCTCTTCTGAGGCCAGAGCACCTTTCATGCACAATGTAGTCTATGGAAGCTATGGGATAGATGGAGATTCTGAAGATTTGGGGAATGCTTGTCCCGACTACGCATTGGGCCCCGCTGCAGGCGCAGGTGCATACATTTGGGGAGGTGAAGCGGTTGGAACCTACTGGGAAGAGAGATACTTCCTCGACCGTGTCCTAGCCAATTACAACGGTTCAGTCTATCTGATTCAGGGAATGCATGATTGGAATGTTGACCCACACATGGCAGTTCCTGTTATCAATCAGTTGAAAGATGCTGGAATTGATTCAAAAGGTCTGTTCGGACAGTGGGACCACGATTATCCCGACCGTCCAGACTACCACTTCGATAGGTCAGGAGAAGGCCGTGGGCGCGAAGCATATCCACAGATGACCAGATTCGATTGGATGCAAGATCTCCTCGAGTGGTTTGACTTCTACCTCAAGGGAATTGGAGAACAACCTGGACTATGGGTTGAGATACAGTCCAATCGTGGCGAATGGAGACTTGAAGATCGCTACCCGCCAGAGGGTATGGAGACACTTGCACTAGATTTGGGAGGAACGCTCTCCAATGTTGGAGGTACAACCACAATTCTACCAGACGCTTCCACAGGTCCTGTATACGAGACTGATCCACTAGAGGAAGGAATCTGGATTGCTGGCCTACCGCGTTTGCATGTTGATGTTCGTACAACAACTATTGGAGGGCAGATTTACGCTTTGATGGAGGATTGCGATGAATCTGGACAGTGCATTCATCTGGGACACGCTGTCATGGACTTACGCTATCACGAGGGAGGCACCCAGGAGCAGACATGGCTACCTATACTTGAGACAATTAATGCCAAGATGGAATTCTTTACTCTCGATGCCTATGTGGATGTAAATCACACTATCAGATTGAGTTTGTTTTCCACCGGTGATGATTACCTGCCTGCTAGCACGAGCTCTGTTGTGACTGTTCAGGAAGGAACCGGATCGACTCTACAACTAGACATCATTGATTCGGCAGAGAAACTGTGGTTCGACCCACCAACTTGCACTCATTCAATGTGTCTAGACTGGTTAAACCAGACTTCAGAAGCTACTTGATTCCGCCCTTCTCGTAGCGACGAGTCCACTTGAGTCGACGTGGGTTTCTGTTGAGCTTTAGCATGTTCTTGCGAGCCTTACTATCCTTGAACCAAAACACACTACCGTCTCGCTTGACATACATCATACCAGTACCAGGCTCAATCTCTTCGTGACTGAAACTGCAGATACGTCGCTCGGGCATCGAATCACCTTCCACCCAGTCTGCGTGCCTCGCGTCCGGTATCCTTCAGCATCAGAATGTCGCCTACTCTGATTGGGCCGAGTACATTACGTGCGATAATTCGACCGATATCACGAGGATTAGCTGCGTCGTTGACGCGGACCTTGACTTGAGTAGCCTCACCACTCATTCCGGTACGGCCAACTACCTCAACCACTTCTGCGGGCCATGCTTCTTGAGCCATATCGAATCACTCCTTCACTAAGTTACTCTGAAAGTGTCGAGCAGTGCCCATCAACTTCCTTGAACTTGTCCGTGGCTTCCTTGTCAACATCCATTACTGCAATTGCAGCAGTTCGAGTGCCAATGCTCATCCCTGCAGCCTCGGCTAGATATGCTTGGTCCTCGACATAGATGAATGGGATACTCTTCTCCTTGCAGATCATTGGGATGTGAGCTAACAGCTCACCCGGGTTGACATTCTCTGCCATTACTACCATCTTCGCTGTGCCTCGCTCTGCAGCCTTGGTGACTTCGTTAGCGCCCTTCTTCAGACGCCCTCTTCCATCCTTACCTAGAGACTTGACCATCTCGTAGACTTGCTCTTGTATGTCGCTTGGGGTTTCAAATGCTATGTGTACACTCATTGGAACTACTCCTCGTGTGGGTAAGCCGCCGCACGGCGTGGCCGATATAAACGAAACGGATTCGATAAAATCGACCGTAGGTCGTCAGTCTTACTCCATTAGACGCTTCAAGCCCCTAGCCAGAGCAGGTGCTGCACTGACAACAGCCCTTGGATTAGGCAGCGAATTGGTGCTGTGAACACCGTCTACATGACTGGCTAGCCGAAGGATTGCACCACCTGTGAATAGGCCATGTGTGCAGGCGGCGTGTACTTCTGTGGCACCCTGTCGGCGCAGAGCATCACTAGCCCGGCAGATGGTTCCACCCGTGCTAATCATATCATCTACGATTGCAACTACCTTTCCATCTACATCCAGATCCTTTGGCGTGTGTTCGATTGTATGAGCATCGATCCTGGTCTTTTCAAGATAAGAGAATTGACAGTCGATTAGACCGGCCACTTCTGAGGCTCTGGCGATCGCACCTTTATCGGGGCTGAGCACGAAATCAGGATCAACTTCGGATTGGAGTAACTCAGCAATCTCTGGCATAGCGCTTACGAATTCGATTGGGACACCCATCCCCTCCAAAACTGCCGGCTCGTGCAAATCTAGGATTGCAATTCCATCACAACTCCTCTCCAGTATCTCGGCAATCACTCTAGCAGAAATTGCTTCTCCACTGGAGAAACGCTTGTCCTGACGAGAGTAACCGTAGTATGGTACCGCTAGATAGACACCTCTTCCCACATCATCCATGTACTGCTCCCCTTCTCCTTTGAGATTCGCAAGATCTCCCCTGCGTACATCCGCGATGGCCTCGAGTAACAGGATTGTACTCACTATTCCAGAGTCAGGATATGTGTTGGAGACCAGAACAACAGGCTCCGAGCGAACAGCTTCAATCGCCTCGGAAGGAACTCTGACATAACCCTCTCCATCAGGAAATCTTCGACTCTCCAATTCGACGAACTGCATCCCTAGTAAAGGAGCTAGAGCGGCTGCGACATCGCTTCCAGAAGAGCCACTAACCACAGGCATGTGACAAGGAGCCGAACTGACGGCCCTTCATGACTCTGCCGACCGGCTAGAAGGGAGAATTTGGTGGGCATGACAGGATTTGAACCTGTGACCTCCCGGTTATCAGCCGGGTGCTCCAGCCAAACTAAGCTACACGCCCTGAGCAGACATGCGAGAAGCAAACCTGATTTCAAGATGTTCCCTGAGGACAATTCACTCTTCTTCGAAATCCTCATCATTCAGTTTCAGATAACTGGGTAAGGTGACTAGCCTCTGCACTGAACATCGTAGAATCACCTCATCTAGTCTCGCTGTTGTTCTTGCTAACTGCGCTACCGGTACTATGATTGTCTCAGGTAGGTTATGCTTAGCTCTTACAATGTAATGTGGTTGGAGCACAACTCCCTTGTATGTTCGCTTAATCTTCACTAGATTGATTATATTCCCCAAATCCATTCCATCATTGTCCAGAACCGCTCTATCTAGTAGTTCATCAGGAGCATACAACTTCTCATCGATTCTGACTGTGTTTCTCCAACGCCTCTGTAACTCTCGCATTGATTTTGATAGTTTCACACCCCCATCTGATCTGATACTGTGTACCAGTTCCTTTGACAGCGGAGCGAACTCCGCTGGCTTCCTCATGTATTGTTCTGCCACTTCTCCTTCGACCTTGATTCTCATCGATTGTACGAGTTCGTCGCGTGGGTGAAAACGCTCGCCAGTGATAACACCGACATGCGTTTCGCCGACATAGACGTCTCTCTCTAGTAACTCCTGTATTCTGTATTCGTCGCTCATTCAATCCCGCTCCGTTTGGACAGAACTGCATCCCCCAGGCATTTCTCTCGTCGCGAAGAAGGTTGTTTAGCACTTATACTATACGATAATAAAGACCGATAATCCAATTAGAAATTTCAATCAATAATGAAAATTCCAATTGGAAAACTAAAATCAGTTTAATTTTTTGAATGATTATCAGAATTCTGGTTTTTCTCGATCTTAGGTTAATTTCCAAAGATGCAGAACTGTTTGCAGACGAATGTTGATGAGTGTCTCCGCATTGGCATCGTTGATGGTGGATTGGCTGGCAACTCTGGAGTCTATTCGCAATTCAACTGGAAAGGCGAGAACCGTCGGGATCTCGAATACTGCAATCCATGACTTCCTAGAGTCAGACCCCACGCTTAGTCGCGCAATTGAGGAAGCAGCCGATACATTTGAGCGCCTATCAATCGATCATTCCGAGCAATTGAAACTTGACGAAAAAAATCTCGTACAACACTTGCAGGCAGATTATGTCAACTTCTATTCGGCCCCGACGGTCAATCCATATGTCGCTCTTGCCGCTAGAGGGCCTTGGATTGTAACTTCTCACGGTGCCGTACTCCATGACAATGGAGGTTATGGGATGCTAGGAATGGGTCATGGCCCTGATGATATTCTACACTCGATGAAGCAGAACTGGGTTATGGCCAATGTCATGACTCCTTCATTTAGTCAGAAGAGGCTGGCTGACAGACTCAGAAAAGAGGTTGGATATTCTAGAGGAGAATGTCCATTCTCACAGTTCGTCTGCTTGAACAGTGGTTCTGAATCTGTTACAGTCTCGCTTCGTATTGCTGATGCTAATACTCAGCTAATGACCGGGCTAGGCGGCCCTCATGAAGGTAAACCGACAAAACTACTCGCCTTGAGTGAAGGTTTCCACGGAAGAACTCAGAGAGCCGCTATGATTTCTGATTCGTGCAGCGAGTCGTATGAGAAGAACCTCGCAACCTTCCGAGAGCGCGATAATGTGATTTTCACGCCATCCAATGATATAGATTCTCTCAAATCTGTTTTCGCACGCGCGGATGAAGAGGGCTTTTTCATTGAATTAATGGCTATGGAGCCGGTAATGGGTGAAGGGAACCCAGGTCAGTGTGTGACAAGAGAGTTCTATGATACTGCCCGCGCTCTTTGTTCCGAACACGGCAGTATGCTTCTGGTCGACTCAATCCAAGCCGGACTAAGGGGACAGGGTTGCCTCAGTATTATCGATTACGAGGGATTCCAAGACTGCGATGTTCCCGATATGGAGACATGGTCTAAGGCCCTAAATGCGGGACAATATCCTCTCTCAGTAGTCGGCCTCTCTGAGAGAGCGGCAGCACAATATGTCGTGGGAATATATGGCAACACAATGACAACCAATCCTAGAGCTTTAGAAACTGCCATTTCAGTTCTTGATAGAATCACACCAGATTTGAGGAAGAACATCAAGGATCGAGGCTCGGAATTCGTAGAGAAGTTGGAAAAACTTGCCGAGGAATTCCCAGATGCTATAGTAAGTGTTCAGGGTACAGGACTTCTGCTATGTGCGGAATTACATCCCGATAATCTACCAGTCATCGGATTTGGTGGCGTCGAGGAATGGTGTAGAGAAAACGGCATGGGAGTAATTCACGGAGGGCAGAATGCCCTCAGATTCACACCTCACTTCGCAATCACCTCAGCAGAGATTGACCTGATTATTGGCATTCTCAGAGATTGCCTAAACCACTTTGCTTCGGCTGAGAGGGTCAAGGCTGAGTCGGCTGCTTAGTGGTAAGATGATACCGAAAAAAGTCCACATTTCTGGTACTGTGGATGCATTTCGAATAATCCTTGAAGATAGGCTACTAAGGGCGGGAGCATCAATCACAGACGATTCAAATTCTGCCGATATCACCGTCTCAATGGGAGAAGAGTCTAGCGCAGAGATCGCTATAGTAGCCGCCGACTCCCATCATGGCGAGGCAGATTTAGTTGTGAGAGTACACGACTTACTGGTTCCTGAAGGAGCCCATAGATGGGGATCACAGACGATTTACCAATGGGCAGATTGGGTTATGGATGGAGCTGATGGAGAACCAATCTACGACGACCCCCGTCATTGGGTGCATGTAAGGGATGCAACAGATGCTCTTGCAATCCTCATTTTATCTGAGAATACAACATCTGGAATAATTGATCTATGCGGAAGAAGACCTTGGCCACGTGAGTCTATTATTACAGAACTGTCACTGTTGTGGGGGCGCTTTACAGATGCTGTTCAGCATACTCATACAGTTTCATCACTCACTGGTAGCAACAGCCCGGTAACATCTGAGGAAACACATGCGATAAGGCCGGACCTAGGGCCATTGCACAAAGCTCTGCTTAGAGCAGGGGGTGATGGCTGGCGCCCAGTAGTACCCATGAGGGTATCACTGATGGAAATCTTAGCACACAGGGGTGAAGGTGAAGATTCAGCGTGAGTTCTTGTCAGACTGGACCTGCTTGCGAACATCCTGAGCGGTGTTCTTAGCGGCCTGCATGGCCTTCCTCACACGAGTACCGGCGGCGCTGTTACCGCGGTCGTGCTTACCTGCATCTCCTAGTGCTTCGTTTAGTGCATCAATCATTCCCTGTACCATTTCTTCAACGGACATAGCGCGCCCCCCTCCCTCGACCGTCTTTATGCATTTGCACGGCAGGGGCAGCCACATTGTCTCTAGTCGCGGAATAAATCAGCGCCGAGAATAGGCAGTAGTAACGAAGCATCTCCTTCAACCACAACTTGAGGTGCATCTGGTCTGACCTTTCCCCAAGATACTGCTTCTCTGAGACGAGCACCTGAGAGAGAACCGTCATATTCAGGTGCGGTAGTTATCGCTACAGCAGAGTCCAAACCTCCACGATACTGATTCCACCAAATTACATGATGCTTCGAGATTCCTCCACCGACCATTAGAGCATGACTCTCTTCTGCAGTCCATGTAAGGTCCGAGAGTACCTGCTCATCTGCTAGGAAGTCAATCATGAATGACGGACTCTTCTGTCGGTGCATGAATAACTGTGAGCCAATAGCACCATCAGAAAGCCCTGGAATAACAATAGGGATTCTATGCTTGGCTGCCCAATGCAGGAGCGAACCCTCGTCTTCAATCCTGTCTCCGATTGCCCAACAAAGTTCAACCGATCCAAATCCAAGCCAAGGGTTTTCAGGCTGTGCCGCCGAACGCTCTGATTCAATATCTTCCAGCCATGGCAGCATCACTCTCTCGATGATATCTCCATAGCACTCGTTGGGTACGATCACATTGCCTAATCGATTGAGCCCCTCCTCACCTAGGGCAATATCATCTAGTTCGAAATCCCCATGAAAATAATCCTGATATGTTCGTGCAATGTCATGGTCTAGAGTCCCACAGGTTGTAATTACGACATTGAATGATCTGCGCTTCAAAGCCTCCAAGAAGAAGCCGCGTGTACCTGTTGCACACAGGCAAGCAGGGAAAGAGAGCCAATTCAGCACACTTTCTTCAGCACTCTTCTCAATCGCCTCTGAGAGCATATCTCGCGCATGTGCGAGTTTGGTTGCAGTAAATCCTCCTGCGCGAGACATTTGGTCAATCAATGATCGAATATCTTCTACCTTAGAGAAGTCATAATCCTCGACGGGAGCCGTGAAGTCGTCCTTACTGTAGCCGGACACGACTCCTCGCACTGCTTCCCGAACTTCAATTCGACGCACTCTCTAATTGGTAGATTCTATCCCTTAATCGAGCCGCTCGCTCAAAGTCTAAGCGCGCTGCAGCCTGCTTCATTTCCCTTTCCAACTTCTCTCTGATCTTGGCTGACTCATCCTCATCGGTATGTGAAAGCACCTCTTCAGCCGCTTCGACCCATTCAGGTTGGCTAATATTTTCCAGAACCGAGTCAGAACTATTCCATACTCCTGCACCCAATCCAAACTTCTGTGCTAACCCCTCAAGCCCTTTCTTACCGGGAGCCTTAGCCACCATTCGACGACCGCCCCCCTTCCCTTTGCCAGCAACGCCTGAGGTCAAGTCCTCTATCTCCTCGCCCATTACTGGCAAGGCCTTCTGGATGGTTCGGGGAGTAATTCCATGTTCCTCATTGTACTCTGATTGTCGCCTACGCCGCGATACGGTCTGCCCAATTGCCGCCTCCATGGCCGGAGAAACAGAATCGGCGTACAGGATAACAGACCCCTTCTCGTTTCGACTGGCTCTACCGATTGTCTGAAGAAGTGAACGCTCATTACGTAGGAATCCTTGCTTGTCAGCATCAAAAATCGCTACAAGCGAGACCTCGGGAATGTCCAGCCCTTCCCTAAGTAGGTTGATTCCGACTATGATGTCTATGTGCCCCAGGCGAAGAGCCTTGATGATCTCAGTTCTCTCAAGAGTATCTATTTCACTATGTAGATAGTGAGCCTTGAATCCCTGCCGCTGCAAATATTCTGCAACTTCTTCTGCAAATTTGATTGTCATTACTGTGACCAGTACCCTTTCATCCGCCTTAATTCTCAGACGAATCTCCTCTTCAAGGTCCTGGACCTGACCAACTGTCTTTCTAACTTCGATGCTAGGGTCTAGAAGCCCAGTTGGACGAATTTCCATAGTAGCAATTCCCTCTATTTTCTCCATTAGCCCTTGCATCGATCTCCGCACAAGTGGTTTATCTTCCTCTGCGGGTAATGCACCACCTCCACTCTGAACATGGAGGAGTTCCTGCGGAACCTCCTGCCCAGTAACCTCAGCTAGGTGGCGCAACTCTCTCTCTCCAGGAGTAGCACTGACATAGATCATCTGATTGACTAATTTTTGGAATTCATCGATACGCAGTGGTCTGTTATCGTAAGCCGAAGGTAGTCTAAATCCATGGTCAATGAGATTCTTCTTTCGAGAATAATCGCCCCCAAACATACCAGATACTTGAGGCAGGGTCACATGCGACTCATCCATTACCACGAGGTACCTATCTTCTCCACCATGGTACTTCTCTGCACATTTTGCAAAGAAATCAAGCAGACAGTATGCTCGCTCACCTCGATGCCTACCATCGAAATGCATTGAGTAGTTCTCAACACCTTTGCAAGATCCGATCTCAGACAGCATCTCAAGATCGAATCTAGTTCTTTGCTCTAACCTGTGAGACTCCAAATCCATGCCTTCGCTGTGGAACCATTCCATCCGCTTATCGAGCTCGTTCTCAATATCCTCGAGAGCCTGATTGAACCGCTCCTCACTAGTCATGTAGAATTCTCGTGGGTGAATCCATGCCTCTTCGAAGTCATCAAGTGGCTCCCAAGAAACCGATTCGCAGGCCTGAATTCTCTCGATACCATCCCAGCCGAAGCGGATGCGCAATGGATCATCTCGACTCGGCATCCAAATGTCGAGAACTTCTCCTCGGAGGCGAATATCGCCACGAGTAATCTCTGCTGCCGTCCTACGATACTGTAGTCCGACAAGTTGCCTGACCACTTCCTGTGGATCGGCCTTCTCACCGACTGCCAACCTCAGATGATTCTGCTGGAAAACCTCTGGTGGATTCAGACCGTAGATTACCGACACTGTACCAATGGCTATCACATCGGGCCGTGACACGAGTGAGGCTACAGTAGAGAACCTCTCTTGCTCAATCCGCTCATTCATTTGTAACTCTTTGTCGATATACAAATCTCTACCTGGGATGTAAGCCTCAGGCTGATAGTAGTCATAGTAACTAACGAAATATTCTACTGCATTTTCTGGAAACAACTCGCTCATCTCTTGCCATAACTGGCGAGCAAGCGTCTTATTGTGAGAGAGTATTAGGGTTGGAATCTGTAACCTTTCAATTACCTTAGCCATAGCAAATGTCTTGCCTGAGCCGGTGACACCAAGCAATACACAACGCTCCTGTCCGTTCTCAATTTGTTCGACCAGCTTGTCGATTGCCTGCTGCTGGTCTCCAGCCGAGTCGTAGTCCGATTTCAGAGTGAATATGGCTGGATCACCCATCACATCACCCCTGCCAAAACTAGGCTCACTAACAGGACCCAGCCAGTTAGCACCGAGGTATTGAAGAGATTCTGCTGGAAACCCCTCATCTCCTCTTCCGAACCCATAGAAGTCTGAGCGCCCTTGGTCATCACGACGATATTTACCAACGCCATTACAACTGCTGCGGGAATCCACAGAGAGTAAACATCTCCACCATCAATCGCTTCATTCAATCCCGTTAGAACGAAGCAGAGTGCCCAACTCATCGTTAGTGCTACGCTCATACTGGTAGTCATCCTGTCTCCGAAAGCAGAGGGGAATGACTTGATTCCCTGCTCACGATCTACATTGACATCCATGCGCGCGTAGTTAATATCGAAGGCAGCAATCCAAAGCGCTACACCCATGGAGATAAAGAAAATCTCTGGATACCAAAGGAAATTACCGTCAACTCCGGTAATTGCTCTCCATCCGTGGACATCTGCTGCCAGTGCTACCCAGGCACCTGCGGGTGCGAGTCCTAGACAAAGCCCAAGCCACAAGTGACAGATCCATGTTACTCTCTTCGTGTACGGGTAAATCATGAACGCCAGTACAGGTAACCATACCATCTGTAATGCTACCTCGTTAAGCATCCATGCAGAGAATGCAAGAGTCACTAGGAACGCGATAGCAAGCCCCCACGCAGTCTGCTTTGACATCAGGCCTGAGGGCAAGTGACGGGACGCAGTACGCGGATTCTCAGCATCAATATCACTATCGATTATTCGATTCAGCACCATTGCAAGACCTCTTGCACCCACAGCAGCTAGCAGTATCCAGAGCAAGTCCAGCGAGTCGGAGCCGTACTCCGCATCGGCCAATACATACCCAATTAGTACGAACGGCAGCGAAAACAGAGTATGCTCGACCTTGACGAATTCAAGTATCTCCTTGACTCCCATCAGTAACCTCCCTCTGATAACCATGCATCCACTCGCTCGGCCACCTCGGGGTCGTGCAGGGTCATACCCGGCCAGCGTCTAACTGGCAGAGGTCCCTTGTTAGACGGAATTGGTGCTGTAGCATCCCAAGCAATACGATCTCCAGTCTCATCAAAGTGTAAGTCACGACCTACATCGAATCGGCATAGTAGCTGCCAGAGCATGCGTCGACGCCAGTCCTCGCTAGCAAGATACGCATCATCGTCAGTGATGAACAGCCAACGCAAGTTCTTGGCAGCCTCAAGCGACCAGATCGACTCACGGATTTCTCGAATCACCTCACGCTGTCTAGCCGCACCTTCTTCACTGACTTTTTCCATGCTACTCTCGGGGCTAGGTCCACCCTCAATGTCAGTAGTAACCACCAGCATGGAAGGCCTCAACATCCTAGCTTGGACTACTCCTCTAACGGCAGATGCGGAGACGGCCAAAGATTCAGGGCAACCTTGCTGCTCGGGTAAATCTCTGTGTGGATCGCCCCTCGGTGTTGATGTTGCATCGATAATCAACTTGTCATGGATATTGTCCCAAGGGGCAGCATGGGCCAAAGTATCTGCAACCATACCCTGTAGAATTACCAAGTCTTCAGGGATATGGACGCGGTAGTCTAGCGCATCTAGCAGAGCATCTAAGTCCTTTACCGGATGATCCTCGTCTACTACGACAACCACCTTTTGGAACATCAATTGTCCAGCACCAAGAAGCCCCAATGCTGTCTTGCGACCCTGTCTAGGGTAGCGTTGCTTGGAGGCGACTATGGCGAAGTTGTGGAAACCAGTTTCTAATGGCAAGAATAAATCAGCCACATCTCGGTGTTGGAATTTCAGAACAGGTAGGAAGGCATCACCTACCGCCTCACCAAGATAACCATCTTCCATTGGAGGTGTGCCAACGATGGTCATTGGAACCATCGCATCTCTTCGATGTGTGATACGAGTCACATGCATTACAGGATAGGGCTCTGCCAGAGAGTAGTAGCCGAAGTGATCTCCGAAGGGACCCTCCATACGAGTCTCTCCCGGTACGGTGTAACCTTCGATGACTATGTCGCAGTCAGCGGGAACCCACAAATCGTTGGTCTTACACTTTACAATCGGTAACCTTCTGCCTGAGAGTAGTCCAGCGAACTCATACTCGCTCAGATTATCCGGTAATGGTGCGATTGCGCTGAATGTCAATTCAGGCGGCCCACCCAAACAGATTGCTACTGGCATTCTGCCGGTTGTCGCATCTGCATGATCGGCCCCGTGCTTGTGGGCCTGCCAGTGCAGACCGACTTCAGTAGGTCCAAACACCTGACTACGATACATGCCCATGTTGTGCTCGCCAGTTTTTGGGTCTGCAGTCACAACCAACGGCAGAGTCATGAATCTACCACCGTCTTCGGGCCAGGTCTTAGGAATTGGAAGAATAGTCACATCTGGCTCTTCCATTACCACTTGCTGACAAGCACCCCTCCTTCTTTTCCAGGGGGCCATTGACATACCATCCAAGGCTAGCCCGATACCCTTCCATGGGGCGCGCATTATTGCACCCACATCTGGCTTCATCAGAGCAGTCATCTTTTCTCCGACTTCTTTCGGCTCAGTTACTCCTAGAGCCCGATTAGTACGATCTCTCGTACCGTACAGATTCATCAGTAGTGGAAATGGACTAATTGTTCCATCAGGTAAGCGCGGTTGCTCGAACTTGATTGCCGGACCACCCCGCTTAACCATACGATCAGCAAAACATCCCGCTTCGAGCTCAACATCTACTGGATCAGGGATTCTGAGGAGTTCTCCAGACTCCTCTAGAGACCCGACGAAGTCGGATAGCCGCTTCCAACCCATGACTGTCCGGAACACTCACCAAATGAGAATGTTCGCTCGCCATCGTAGATGGCGCAACCGACGGATTCTTTGATGCTAGACCTTCCCGCAATACCATGGGAGACGCGGTGAACACCTGCGATGTCCTAGTCATCGGAGCCGGTCCGGGAGGTGGAAATGCCGCTTTACAGTCCGCTAAGCGAGGACTTTCCACCATTCTGATTGAGGATCACCCCGCTATTGGAACTCCAGTGCACTGCGGAGAGTGCATTTCTGAGATTGCATGTCAAAATCTCGGAATTAAGCTCCCTGACCATGTAGTCAGTAAGGAAGTTCAGGGAATTCGCGTAATATTCCCTGATGGCACCGAGAAGTGCCTCACTGAGGAGGGCTATGTCCTCGAAAAGCATCTGTTTGAGAGGTGGATTGCAGATGAGGCGGTGGAAGCGGGAGCCAGTATGCATCTCAACCACAAACTCTCTTCGATGGAGAGAATTGAGGAAGACGGTAAGTTCGCCGGCTGGATGTGCGATGGTAAGGGTGAAAATTTCCCAATCCAAGCGAAGATAGTCATCGATGCATCTGGAGTCGCTGCAATCTGCTCAAAGATAGTCAAGCCTGACGGAGATAAACCTCTCAATGAGATGGGCAAGGTTGTTGCGGGAATGCAGTATGAGATGCTGGAAGTTCCCACTGACGGTTACTTGGACTTCTATATCTGGCCCGAGTATGCAGAGAAGGGATATCTGTGGATGATTCCCAAGTGCGATGGAAGGGCAAATGTTGGATTAGTAACTGAAGATAGACCTCGTGCGAAAAAGGCTCTTGACGAGTTCATTGACATTACTCATTTCAAGGAACTCGAACAGGTTCATCCGCCTTGGAAGGAGAAGGGTACACACGCATTTGGAGGCACAATCCCAATCTCTGGACCATTTGTCAACACTCACTACGACGGACTAATGCTAGTAGGCGATGCCGCCGGCTTCACATCACCACTATTCGAAGGCGGCTCACACCTTGCCCTGAAGTCTGCTGTATATGCTGCTGAGACTGCTGCTGCAGCAATCTCGGAAGATGACCTTAGTGGCTCCAGATTGGCTGAGTACACCAAGCTTTGGAAGGATGAATTCCCTCCTTACGATAAGATCCTCAAGGGTAAGAACGCGCTATTTAATCTGACAGATGATGAAATGTCATTGATGGCTCGGTGCTTCCCTAATGAGATGTCAGATATGGGAGCCAGAGGCAAGGCAATGGTGGCCCTAAGACTTCTAATTCGAAGGCCAGGGCTCTACTTCAAGCGAATAGTTCCTGCAATGCTGGCCTTTGGATATAGTCGGGCTAAGTTCTACGGGTGGTGATCCGAATTCTCCCTAATTTGGGACTCTTACTACTCGCGCTCGCCGTTTTGACCAGCCTGCATCAGGCTATGCGGCCAGAGAAAGCCGGTGACATACTGGCTAGAAATGTCACTCTTGCTGCACAGATCTCTCCATTTGCATTTTTGGTAGGTGCCTTTGTGGTGGATGCTTCCAGTCTGGATCTTGTTGCCAGATACGGTGGTGACGGTCTGCCACTTCTGTATCGAGTCTCTGCTGTTTGGGGGGGCAGAGCCGGACCGCTTCTTCTGTGGGCCGCTCTGCTTGGTGTAGTGACTTGGATGATGGCCGAGAGAGACAAACCAGCAAAGCTTGAGGTCAGAATCTTGCATATTCTAGTAATATCGATTATCTTAGTTTCATGGTTACTAGAGCCATTTGCACCCGCGGGTTTGCAGCAAGGCGAACTCCATCCTCTGTTACAGACCAATTTGATGGTAATTCATCCTCCGATTGTATTCGCATACTACTCATTGTGTTTGGCAACCGCTAGCGTTGCAATAGCGGGAGTACTCAGGCGCGACTCTTCGAAGTTAATTCATGAGTCTCAATTGTACTGGGCTAGGGCCGCCTTTCTAGTTGGAACAATAGGCATTGGATTAGGTGGTCTGTGGGCATATACTGTACTCGATTGGGGAGGATACTGGGCTTGGGATCCGGTTGAAACTGGCTCATTGTTACCTTGGCTGGCTTTACTCATGTTAATTCATGTCAGAGCCCAATCGGACTCTAGGGCAATTGCTGCTTCTCCGGCGATTGGAATAATCACAGGAGCTCTCGCTTTCCATGCAACGATGGTGACCCGTGCAAATGGAGTCTGGGCATCCGTGCACGCATTCGTTGCAGATGGTGAAGGATCACTGTCCGAGGACCCCTATCTGAGAGTACTCGAGATTGCAGAGTGGAGTCCCGTTGGTATCGAGGTCACATCGTATCTCATTGTCATGGTCGCTATGTTCTGTTTCGCAATGTTACATCTACTAAGGGAGCAGAGGGCAGCAGTATCCTCTACAGATAGAAAAACGATGCTTGAAGAAACACCTGCGATGTCAAGACTTCTAATTCTGATTTTCTTAACAATCGCACTTTGGATTGGTTCCAGCTCGATTCTAGCCGTTGGTCTAGCTCTGATGCTTCTGATTGTCAATGGCGATTCACAACGACCTCCGATGCATTGGATTACAATGGGCGTAGTGATGATGTTGTTCTCCAGTTGGTTATGGATTTCTAATATCCAGCAGTCAGTTGCAGGAATGATCCCATTCCTAGCTCCGTGGCTACTGTCTCCCGAGAATGAGGGCGAGTTTGATTCTCTTCAGTTACCTTTCACAAGTATCTCAGCAAGAACCCGCGTAGCAAGAATGACTCCTTGGTATGGAGGTACAGCTTTCCTACTTCTGACATGGCTACTCCTCACTGTAGAGATAGATGGGCCCAGCCTTGAGGCACACGAGTTCTACGGAGCACCACTCCTAGCTCTTCTCGCACTTGGCCTGACATTGTATGGATGGGGCCACTCTCTGCCAGTTGAAAGGGGACCAATTGCGGTTGGCCTGACACTAGTCGCTTCTGTTGTCTTAGCAGTATTCAGCGAGAATCTACCTCTGCCCGGGGACCCGGAACTCGTAGTTACCAGTGGCATCACTAGAGGCGCAGTCGGTGTGTTTGTTCTAACTTGGCTTCTAATCTCCCTTCCATTAACTGCTAGGCAGGCTTGGTTTACGGCCAAGAAGACAATACCTCACCTTAGGGAACGCGGAATGGGCGATAGTAATGCCGCGCGTGCGAGACTACTAGGCTCGCACCTCGCGCACCTAGGAATCTTACTATTATTGGTGGGTCATGTATTGACAACAACAATGCTCGACCGTTCAGATCCATCTCATCTGGTCACTCTTGAGAGGGACCAAGTGGTAAAGCATGAAAGCTATGAGATGGTTTTTGTTGGGACCGAGATGATATCTTCTGACCATGAAGACTACGACTATCTAGTTGGAGACGGATTTGTTGGTGTTTCAATTGAAGTCTGGAAAGACGACGAACTAATTGATACTCTGAATCCTGGGATGCTGCGTTTCGACTCACCCAGCGGGGCCATCAATTCACGCTCTGAAATAGACAGGATGAGTACACTGTCCGGCGACACAATAGTGATTCTAGATTTGGCCCAGTCTAATGAATTACTGAGTTCGATGATTCTCGGCGACTTAGATGCTGTCGAGTCAGTCAGAGTTACAATCTATGATTTGCAGGGCAGTCACCTAGTCTGGCTGGGCTGGTCACTAATCATGTTAGGTGGCCTTGCGGCCCTCTTGAGCAGTCATAAAACGGCCACTGAAGAGGAGTAGGGCACCCTCATCCACCCTTCGGGTGGACCGAGCGTATCAAAAAGGGGCGATAGGTCGGCGGGTCGCCTCAGGAGGCTATTCTATGGACAATGGCACGATAGTCCACATCGATTACGATTTATTCAACGCAGACAATGACAAGCTCATAGAGACCACCCGTGAGGAGGTTGCAAAGGAGCATGATGCTCATGATGAGAACCGCACTTACTCTCCGATGATCACAGTTGTTGGAGATGGCCGTTTGATTGCTGGTTTCGAAACTCATCTAACCGAGGCTGAGGCTGAAACTGACTACAGCATCGATATCGAGGCCACAGATGCATACGGTGAGCGCGATGCTAGCCTAGTCGAGACCATTGGTCAAAATGTCCTAATGCGCAGCGTGCGCGACCCTGAGATGCTTGGAATCGGCTCTCCTGTAGAGATTGGTGGTCGTCAGGGAATTCTACAGTTCCTCAGCGCGGGCCGTGCTAGGATAGACTACAACCACCCTCTAGCAGGAGTAACTCTTCGTTACAACTATCGAATCACTAAGGTTGTAGAAGATCGTGCTGAGAAGGTAGAGACTCTACTCAGTATGAATACCGGTCGCGATGACTTCGAAGTCGAATTTGATGGCGACGACTTGACCATAACTACTCCCGAGGCCGTAGCATACGACCAGAATTGGTCGTTCACCAAGTTTAGCCTCGTGCGCACACTCAGAGATCACCTCGGAGTAGGTGTCGTAGTGTTCAGAGAAGTTCACGAGCCTCGTGTGGCTACAGACGAAGAAGAATAATCGCCTAGTGCAACATTCTTCCCTCTCTACCTATTCGACTGCTCTGCCTCAATGACGACGAAGGGTTACCGAGCGAAGGCTTTGACGTTCCCTATGAGTACCGAGAGGCACCAAACATCCAGCGTATTGAAGTCACATCGACTTCCCCCTAGCTTTATGGGAGGACGGACCAAGACCCTCATCGTCCTCGTAATTCTACTGACATCTACTCTAACTTCCGGCTGTCTAGGATTGGCTTTACAACGAGAGGTAATGGAGTCATGGAGAGAGCCTCCCTCAACATTCCCAAAAGAAGAGACCTTTGGCTGGGATCATACATTCGAATCATCTGGAGTAGAGGCGGCCGAACCGTTTGAGAGGGAAGAACTCATTTTGTTTGATGAGAGCGTGACCGAATTAATCATCACTTTCCGAGCCCAATTTCCATGGTCTTCACAAATAGAGGATGTAATTGGAAACGAAACTAACGAGTTCCGATATGTCGAGGTTCGTCTATGGGAGCCTGGGGTAAAAGAATCGGGAGGCGATCCGTTTTGGGAAGTAAGAGCCACCAAGGACTATCCACAAACTCCCTTTGTACTTGGCGATGGTGAGTTGATGCAAGGAAATTGGTTATTCGAAGTGGAAGCTAGGGGATACGGCATTACGGCGCCTATAGAGCAACTTTCTTTCCATGATAGCTTCGATGTATATCTCACAATAACTCGCCCGTGCGTGCAATTTGCAGAAGTCCATGGCGAGGGTGAATGCACATTTCTGAGTGATTTGGAGTAAGCCACACCTTACGGGGCGATGCGTAGCGCTTATGAGTCAATGTCAGGTCGCCGCGACGCTGAGGATTCAACATGGATGAGAGTCTAGCCCCTCTAGTTCCGCTCGATGTGTATGAGCAGCATGCTGTTCACATTGGAACCAATCAGAAGTCAGCAGATATGCGCAAGTTCCTAGACACCATGCGTCAAGATGGTGGAGGGCTACATCTAATCGATGTACATCAAACTGATTCACGCATCAGAACTGTAGCTAAGTTCCTATCAAACTACGACCCGAAAAGGATTCTTGTAGTCAGTGCCCGACAGTATGGCCAGCGCCCTGCCCGTAAGTTTGCAGAGAGCATCGGTGCTATGCGCATCGTCGGTCGCTTCATCCCTGGGACCCTTACCAATCCGAGTCTCAGAACCTACATCGAGCCCGAAGTCATATTGGTGACTGACCCTGCAGCAGACTCTCAGGCTCTTTCAGAGGCAGTTAGTTCAGGCCTCCCAGTAGTCGGCATCTGTGATGCCAACAACCGACTTCGCAATGTTGATCTGGTTCTTCCAGCCAACAACAAGGGCCGACGCTCACTTGCACTAGTTTACTGGCTTCTAGCCCGTGAGATGCTCAAGAACAGAGGCGTACTATCAGATGCGGACTGGGAACGCTCGCAAAGCGTTGATGACTGGGAATCTACCTTCTGAGAGTCGCGACGGACTCATAGGTCTCTTACTGGACCGATAACCATGCGGACCGCTAAGCCACCACTCTTCCTAGCTCCGATGGCTGGTGTAACCGACCTAGCCTACCGGCTACTAGCTAGTGAGTGTGGGGCTGATTTCACGGTGACCGAGTTCACAGCTGCATCGGGATTAACCCGTAGAAATACAAATTCATGGCTCAAAGTCGAAAGCGATCCTAGAGAGAATCCATTCATTCCACAGATTTTCGGTGGTGATATCGAAGAGATGGTCACCACGGTCAAGTTGCTACAAGATCGTGCTGACATAATCGATCTAAATTTTGGCTGCCCCGCTCCCAAGGTGTGTCGCAATGACGCGGGCGCGGCCCTGCTACGCGATCCTGACAGAGTAGTGAAGATGGTTAGAGCATGTATCGAGGCCACTGATGTACCAATCACGGTCAAGATGAGACTAGGGACAGGGAGTGGGCCGAATACGGCTCTAGAAATCTGCCAGAGGATTGAGGCTGAGGGCGTGGAACGCATCTGCGTTCATGGACGAACTCTCAAACAGCGCTATTCAGGTGATTCTGACTGGTCTCAGATTAGAGATATCGTGCAGTCAGTCGAAATCCCTGTGATAGCTAATGGAGATGTAGTCAATGCTAAGACAGCGGCGGAATGCTTGGAGAAGACAGGTGCTGCCGGTCTGATGATAGGCCGTGGAGCCATAGGCAGACCTACCATATTCCATGAGATTAAGCGCGATCTAGGATGGTCGGAAGACAAGCCACCATGGGGTATCGATGATCCAGCTGTAGCTAGGCACTGGTGTTGGGAGAGATATGTTGAGTTGAGCTCGGAGTTATATTGTGATTATCACAATAAGAATCTCAAGCGCCATGCTGTTTCTTTCACAAAAGGCCTCCCTGGTGCTTCTGCGATGAGAGTGGAGTTACACTCCATTCATGATCAGCAAAAACTGGGACAGAGGGTCTCTGAATATTTGGAAGAACTTGCTTCTCTAGGGGCGGTGGCATGATGCACGACTCAATCAATGTCAAGGGAACAGAACTGCAAGAATGTTCGATTGAGCCTTTGACAGGATGGTTCCGTGATGGATGTTGCAATACAGACGGTAGGGATCGAGGTTCGCACACTGTATGTGCGATTGTTACTGAGGAGTTTCTCCAGTTTGCTCTTTCTCAAGGTAATGACTTGATTACACCGGCTCCTCAATTTGGCTTCCCCGGACTGAATCCTGGAGATAGATGGTGTGTCTGTGCAAGAACTTGGCAGGATGCAGCAGAAGCCGGATTGGCCTGTCCAGTAGTGCTTGAGGCTACACACGAGGAGGCTCTTGCGGCCTGCGATCTAGGGATGCTCGAAAGCCACGCAATCTAATCCTCGTTGTCAGCGAGGGCATCATCCAATCTCTGAGCAACTGTTCTCATGCGTCTGAGAGTTCTCTCAACCTTCCTCATTACTCCTTCTCTGACCGCAACCCCGTCCTTCCCGCCAATCCGGATTCCATAGGGCATCCTGCCTCCTAGGGTATTGAGTAGGATTCTTTGGGTATTGATATCGACGGGCCCGAGAATCTCTTGCACCTTGTCGGAGTCAAGAGATTTCTTGCGCACCCCTCTAATCAATGAGTTAGATACTGACTCTTCCAATCTACCCAGCCCTCCTCTAGTCATCAACCAGCCCTCACCACGTGCATCGCTCTGACGCATCAAGCCAGCATATATGTCCTGAGCCAGACGCTCTAACATCGGAACTCGCTCTACAATACCAGCTGCTCTCATTCTCTCTATTGAGCGCTGTACTCTAGAGCGAGATTCACCAAACTTTTCAGAGAGTGCCAATAGGCTGACCGCATTACCGCTTCCAGCCAATTCCTCTAACAGTTTTCTTGACAATTCATCCCCTTGTTTCGCTCGCTCTCCATTCAACCCTAGTTCGCGAACTAGAGCATCGAGCAAATCCTCTCCCTCGACCAGAGCACGAGGCTCTGCAACCTCAATACGAAATCCATATTCCTCTTCCTCACAAGGAACAACCATCCTCTCTTCTGATTCAGAGATATAGCTGGATAATACACCCAGACGCTGATTCAGAATCACCTTGGCTTGTGCAGAAATCAATTCCATTGATGCAGACATCGACCCTCCCCTGAGTACATACACATGCCAACGATCATCGGTTTGAGTTGAGATAATTCCAGATTCTCGCAGTTTGACTATCTGATGGTGAATTCCTGTCTGCGAGAGTCCACTTACTTCACTAATCGACTTTGCATCCCATCCTTTGAGAGGTTCAGCAATGAATGTCTGACTCATCATGCGATGCAATGCCCCTTGATCATCATCAATGCTAAAACCGTCGCTCTTACGACGCACAAGACCCATCGAATCAAGCAACCAGGCTAGAAGGATGTCAGGATCACGACTCCCCGTAGGCATAGGCGATTCGACTAGTCGGACCGTGAACATGCGCGCTACGCGCGCATCCCTAGGCTCAAGAGGATTAGCCACGCCGTGAAACTAACTCAGGCATATTCGACACGGATATCTAGCCACGGATAGTCAACTTCAGAGGTCTGTAGGCCGGACAGATGAGGTGCTAAGGACAACCCAGAGGGATTTAGAATTCCTCGCTGGCGAAGTACACCAATTGCGGAGTGAACCGAGGCTCTAGAACGACCGAGATCCCGTGCCAACTCAGCCTGAGAAGCCGGTTGAGGTGTTCTGGAGAGTCTAGCGACGACCTTCCTTTGTACAGTAGAGAGTCCTACAGGTAGCATCTCTGCAGCTCTGGCTTGATCTGTAACACCGGTTCCAGCCAGGATCTCAACCTGACTTGGCGCGCCAGCATAATAGCAGGTTCGACCATTGACCGACATCGTGGTTACTGAACGCTCAGAAATTAGAACATCCAGGTGATGCCTGAGAGTTCCATTGGCTGCATCTAACTGCCTTTGCAACTCTCTGTAGTGTATGCCAGGAGAACGCTCGAGTGTAGACAGTATACTCCTTCTAAGCGGGTGCTCCCATGAATGATCTCTAGGTGCAGCTAGCGTTCCTTCGGAAACTGGAACCAATGCAGGAAATAGGCCTCCTAAGCCAATAACACCACCAGCGATGGCAACTAGCCCATCGAAGAACCAAGAACGCTTACTGCGCCACTGTTCAAGAAGAGCCATGACACTCTTCCTCAACATACGACCTTTGAAGCATACGGTTCGGTGTATCACCGATGCTCTCGGTTGTGGACTTACTTAGGTCCGACGACTCGGCCCTGATAGATCTTCATGTAAGCGACTAGAGGACTGAGCAGCCTACCTGCCTCGCGCCCATGCTCTGTCAATCTGTATATGACTCGAATTGGAGGACCATCTTCGACGATTCTGTCGACAAGTCCATTCTCCACACAGGTCGTCAGCTTGTCGGACAATGTCCTACTGCTGATCCCCCGCAACAACTTCCTCATCTCGTTGAATCTACGATCTCCCGCGATGTACAATGTAGCTAAGATTTCAATTGCCCATCTAGAACTGAAAATCGAGAATGCATCTACGGCAGAGTCAACTTCCCAAGAGACATCAAATTCATCATCATTATACTCTCCAAAAATCCTTCGAATCATCGCACCATTTTCTTCGACTTCCTCTAGTGCATCATTGATTTTCTTCATGTCTCGAGAGGTAATTCGCATTGCATCGGAGACCATGGTAACAGGTTGTCGAGAAGGTATCTAGTGTATAAAATGCACTTCGGTGTAATCGTGCTTACTGGCCGCTTCATATACGGGTTCTAGCAGGGCGGTGTGTAATTAGCACTTAGTTACAGGAGGAAACTAATGGAGAGAATGATGCAGAACTGGTTGGACACGACTATGGACGAAGAGACAACTCTGATAGATGCCCCAAAGATTAGTCTTAGGAGCATACTGTTCGCGGCTATCGCCAACTACCGAGCCCCAGCTTGGATCCAGTCGCCACGAAGAGTTTAGTCAAGCACCCGAATATTCGGGTCGACGCCCCTCAATCAACGCACTGAGGCCCTCTAGAGCGTCATCAGTACTGAATATAGAATCGAGCCCTTGGAGTTCACTCTCTAGGCCTGAATTCAGGTCTGAGCGAGTTGCAGTATCGAGTAAATCGCTGGCCATAGAGAGAGCAATAGGAGCAGTCCGGGACAGAGATTTCAGTTGTCTGGAAACCACCTTGTCTTCAGAATCATATCCCTCGGGAACTCTTCCCGAAAGCAGAGAAACTATGTTGTCATCAGAGTAGAATGAAGTTGCGAATGAGACTACAGAATGTTCTGAATCTGCAGGTTTACTCGGATACTTCTCTCCGGGTTTCCCTTGTGCAGCAATGGCAGATACCGTTGTCTCTACAGCAGAAGGATCCACGAGATGAGTTAGTAGCCCGAGAGCCTTTGCAGACTCCGCATCTAGGAAGTTTCCGGCTAGTACTGCAAAGCGTGCACACTCGATGCCGCAGATTCTGGGGGTCCTCTGAGTTCCCCCCAGTCCCGGATAGATTCCGATACTCGTCTCAGGAAATCTGAACTGAGTTCTTCTGGTCCCAACCCTATAGTCACAGGACAGTGCCAACTCAAGTCCACCTCCCAATGCCAAACCAGTAGTTAGTGCAATGGTGGTCTTTGGACTACTCTCGAGCTTATCCAAAACAATATGTCCGTTGGCTGTGAAGTCGTAGATATCTGGAATAGCATCGGCTCTTATTTTGTCCACGAAGAACTTGACATCGGCCCCAGCAACGAAGGCTTTTCCAGCTCCCTCAAGAACAATTGTTGACACATCTTCCCGAGAATTCAGATCGTCCAAAACATCCCCAAGTTGCGAAACTACCGTGACATTCAGTGCATTCATTGCTTCCGGTCTGTTAATGCGAACTGTCGCGATACTACCTTCAATTGCTACATCAACATAACTGAAATCGAAGGATTCTCGCCTCTCAGTGAACCACTCAGGTAATTCTAAGCCAGCTTCCTGGGCATAGTCTACGGCCATCCTAACTGCCTCTTTGACTCCGATACGGTTCGCAATCTCAAACGGTCCAAGCGCCCAGCGCAGTCCGACCTTAGCCCCCCTATCGACATCCTCCATTGAGCAGATTTCCTCTGCTACGATTTGAGCCGATACGGCGAAAACCTGCCCTAGCAGACGTTCTCGAATCACTGTAGCAGTCCCTTCAGTACATTCCTCATCGCCGCCTATTTCCCATGTCCTTCCATCTGCGACTAAATCTCGTAGGGTCTGAGTTGCCAAGTATCGTGGAGTATCCAACTGCGCAGCGAGATAATCAGTGGAGTGCATCGCTATTGGTGAACCAGTTAGGTTCATCAGAGCGAATGGACCGAGTCCGATTCTGAACGCTTTACGAGCGACAGCATCAATCTGAGCAGTTGTAGCCACACCCTCTTCTAACAACTTACAGGCCTCGTTCAACCACGGAACGAAGAATCGATTTACAACAAATCCTGGTCTATCCTTGCAGACGATAACGACCTTTCCCATCGTCTTACAATACTGCTCAACTGAAGCTAGAGTCTCTGCAGATGTGGTCTCTGCAGGGATTATCTCGACTAGTCTATTCTTGGCTGGATGATAAAAGAAATGCAACCCAACAAAACGGTCTGGCCTTCCTACTGCTTCTGCTAAATCATTGACAGATAGTGAAGAGGTGTTGCTTGCGAGAATAGTATGCTCGTCACAGACCTCATCGAGGATTCCAAACACTTCTGTCTTTACATCAAAGTCTTCGAAAACCGCTTCAATAATCAAATCAGTATCCGAAGCGACATTCTCGGTACCAACGACTCCAGTTACCCGACTCTTGATTTCCTCGACTTGATTAGGAGAGAAAATCCTGCGTCCAACCGCTTCATCTAGGAAATCAGAGATTGTCTGTTTTCCTTTGTCTATCCACTGCTGCTCACGGTCTACCATCTGAACCTCGAAGTGCTCCTGAGCACTCTTCTGGGCTATTCCGGAGCCCATGTTCCCTGCTCCAATGATGGCTATACTATCGATGGTGCGCATGACACCCCGACCTACATGCAATCCATCAATGCAGCGGACACCTCTTCTCTGACGCATCAAAGGTCGCCGCGAACTTATTCAGCCTACACACCTACGCAAGCGCATGCGAGCCGGTAACCGTGTCACAGCCCTAGTTGTCATACTACTACTATTATCGGTACCGTACACGGTCCAATCAAATTCATCGGGAAAGGTAGGTAGCTCGGTATCGGGTTGCACCTGTCATTCCAACACACAGGCGATAAGCCCAACACTCAGCGGGCTTCCTTGGGGGGCAGGAGGATACACACCTGGATCGACCTACTCCCTAATCTGGGACGGAGGCCCTCACATCTCTGGAGATGGGGGCTTCAATCTCGATGCCAGTGCAGGCGCATGGTCTAATCTTGGATCACAAGTCCAGTTGGCACAGGGCGAGTTGACGCACAGTAGTGACTCTCTACGTTCATGGTCGGCCGATTGGACGGCTCCAGCATCAGGAACTGGAGATGTCACATTCAATCTGGCAGTACTCTATGCAAATGGCAATGGTCAGAACTCAGGTGATTCCTGGGGTACGGGAACTTGGACTCTCCCAGAGTCAAGCAGTTCTGGTGGATCGCCCCCAGTAGCATCCAATGTCACATATGTCCCCACCAATCCTACCAAGGAGACTGGTTTGGGGGTCTCGTATGACTACAGCGACGCCGATGGCGATTCCGAGCAAGGGACACAGATCAAGTGGTGGAGAGATGGACTGAGAATCAGTTCCATTGATGACATGACCAATGTCCCAAACAGTTGGATAGCCAGAGGACAGGAGTGGCAGGTCGAAGTCACTCCTTCCGATGTCAATGAGGATGGCGACCCGGTCCTCCTCACGCCAGTAACAATTGGAAACACCATCCCCGTAGCCAGAGATCTCCTACTGAGTCCTAATGACCCTCTTGAAAATGATAACTTAGACCTCGATTACGAGTATTATGACCTCGATGGTAATCCACAGCAGAACACCGTGATACATTGGTATCTCGATGGAGTTAGAATTGCAGAGTTAGATGGCCAAACCAGCGTTTCCAGCCTATGGACTCGATCCGGAGACGCATGGCAAGCGTCAGTCAGACCTCATGACGGAACCGATTTCGGCGACACCGCTTGGACCCCCACTATCATCATCGGCTCTTCAAACACACAACCGTCTGCAACTGCTTACATCACACCCTCAGGTAATGCGTTCACTAGCAACTCATTGCAGGTAATTGTAGGATACAATGACCCCGATGGCGATCCAAAGGTATCTACTGAAATCAAGTGGCTACGCGATGGGACTCAGATTTCAACATACAATGACATGACTATTGTGCCTCCAGAAGCCACATCAAAGGATCAGCAATGGGTTGCTGAAGTCAGAGTGTTTGATGGCTTGATGTGGTCTGATTGGGTTTCTACTAGTGCTGTAATGATCCAAAACACCCCTCCCGTTGTTACTTCGATTACAATGCTACCCGAGGGAGATCTCTACACCTCTGCAAACCTAACTGTAGTTTGGGAACAGTCTGATGTAGACGGAGACTTAGAGTCAGCAAGCCAAATTCGCTGGTGGGTAAACGGTAATTGGGTACAAGATTACGATGACATGGTCACGATTCCAAGCACTGAGACCGTCAGAGATCAGCATTGGTCGGTTCAAGTCTTACCAGGTGATGGCGAGAGTCTAGGTTCTTCGATGAAGACTACTTCGAGGGCGATTCTCAATGCCCCCCCAAGCCTTCCAGAGATTACTCTTGGTGGTGACTTCGGAACAATCGAACTCGGAGTCCCCGACTCATTACACGATCTTATCGTTCAAGCACTATCAGTAGATCCTGACCAAGAGACAGTATTGTTCGACTACCAATGGTCTAGAAATGGATTCCATGTTCCAGACCTAGATGGTTACTCATCGGTTACTTCTGATAGACTCGAACCCGGTCAGACATGGGAAGTAACCGTCTTCGCTAACGATCCATGGGGACTTTCGTCTTCGGCATCGGAAACAGTGGTTATTGCCAATCTCCCTCCTGATGCGGAGTGGTCGACCCTTCCTGACCCTGCTGTTCCAGGGTCTGAGTTCTCTTTGGATGCTAGCGGCGCACAAGATCCAGATGGCCACATTGTGGCTTGGTTGTGGACTGTTAATGGAGTAAGCCTCTCTGGAGAATCAATCGATGTGATTCTACCCGGAGGCGTCCATACAGTTGTGCTTACTGTGGTAGATAATATGGGGGCTTCGGACACACATGAGAGCGAACTCGTACTAGGCCCAGTTAGTATGGTTTCAGATCTGTCCGCAACGCTGGATGGGACAATGATTAGTCTATCTTGGTCAGGTTCTTCATCTGAATATCGAGTTTATCGATCCTCTAGTCCGATTACTACTGTGGTCGGCCTCACATCACTTGACTCCGCCCCTGCCTGGGGCGACCCCGTACCTCTGGATATGGACCCAGTAGGAATCACATCGGGAACCCAGTGGAGCGAGACAGCCCCAGTCGCGACCACTCTGTACTATGCGGTAACTACGACAGTAGAGGGAATGGAAATAGTCTGGGTCGTGGATGGTGAGAACATGGTCAGTATCGATGCAACATCTGCTGCAGGAGCAGTAGAAACAGACCCGTCTGGCTCGACAAAACTGCTAGTTATTCCAATTTCTGTTATCATGGTACTATTGGGTGCTGCGGCTATAGCGATATCGATTACTGAGTCTAGAAGGAGGTCACTATGATGAAATCTAGAGCGGCTTTTGTCACAGTCATTGCAATCCTCCTTGCCACAGGAGCAAGTGTAGCTAATCCAGGTGGAAATGGCGATGCAGATCGTGACTATACTTGTGGTGGCTCATGCCACGGAGATCCTGCACTCAGTACTCCTTCCGATGGCACAGTTACAGTCTCTATGGATGAGACTACCTTCACTGGAACAGCAACCGCTATCCATGTTACTGCTAGTGGCATGAGTCTATCTGGCAATCGCCTATTGGGAGTATTCATACTCGGTTCAGCCAATGGCAATGATGACCACCCTGAAGACCATGGATGGAGTATTGTACAGGACCCCAATGGAGGTACACACAACTATGTCGAAGTCACAGTTCCATCAAGCGGTTCTGTGACTCTGACATGGGTCATGTTGGCACCACAGACTACTGGAACCGTGAATCTGTTTGTAGCAACTCACCACGGCGCTAATCCGAATAGTAACAATTGGGCTTATTCAGGACTTACACGAGGTTACACGGTCGATGTCCAACCAGTACCTGAGAACCTTCCAGGGTTTGCTTTCGATTGGAAACCAGAGACTAGAGTGACAGGAGATACTTCTCCCACGGTAATCAAGACCACAAACACGACTTCTGTTTCTGTACAATGGATGCTTGAAGGCGAATGGATTCCTCATGATGCTGAAGTTACTGGTGAAGGAGACGAGTGGCATGCTCAGATTCCCGCGACTATCGGCGACACTAGAATTCAGTATCAGGTTACCACATCAAATGGAGAATTCTCTATCACTCAGCCTTGGTTGATGGTGGCAACTCAACCGGCCCCATTTGATGGCAACATTTGGGATGCTAGACTACAAGGCTTCGCACTGGCTCTCCTTGTTACCTCCTTCCTACTAGCTTTGCAGGCCAGACTCTCTCCTTGGGAAGGAGGTCCTGTAGACATGACTTCCGAAGTCGAGGCCGAATCTGCACCTCCCGAGCCACCAGGACTTGAACCTGAAGAACCTGACCAGCCGGATGAGTATTGGTCAAGATTGGTTCCTTCAGAGGAAAATCCGGGTTGGCTATGGGATCCGGTTGAAGAAGAATGGGTTGCTGATCCAGAGAATCCTCCAGGGGGTGATGAGTGATGTTTGGAGCAGCTACCTTCCACGCGGCAATGGCTGAAATCGTGGTCGGCTGTATGGTTTTAGCAAGCCTATGTGCGATAGGATGTGCTACTGGTAGCATAATGCCTAATTTCCTGGGTGGTAGATTATCCTCTGACAGAATGATGCTGACTATGGATAAGGCATCGATAGCCGGTGCATGCCTTGGATTGTTATTCATCCCCATAGCCGCACTAAGTGGTTCATTCGCTGCCGACAATACTGTCAACAATGCTTTGCTGTACAACAAATTCGTCTATACAGGACTTGCTGCAGGATTCTGGGCTGCCTTTGTTATTGGAAGAATCAGACTAGGCCCAGGTCTCTGGGAGCACCGCTCACTCAGCGCTCTGCAGGGTGCAACTGCTGGAATGGCTATCCTCATGACCACTATGGCATCTTCAATTGGTGGAAAGTTGGTTCGAGGGGAGTCTCTATTCGACATCATGCCAATTTGGCTACCTTCGGATACAGCCACAGTGTTGAATCCGATTGTTTCCATCGTGCTTATGCTGATTGGAACAGGGTCTCTATTCGCAGTGTTGAGACTCGGGCCTCAGCCTGAGAGAATAGAGACAGATCAATCTTGACTCTCGTCTGACTCATCGTCACAATCAGGTGTGTTGCAAGGGGTATCGTCGTCCTCTTCGTCCGACCCGTCCTCTTCGTCTGACTCGTCATCTTCATCCCACTCATCGTCTATCCAATCGCAGTCATCAGATTCGGGGTGTTCCTCACACCACTCGTATTCGTCCCAATCATCCTCATGCTCGTCGTGATGAATGGGCACCCCCATTTGCCTCAACATCATGTCAGTACAGGACTCCACTAGAGGCTCAAGACCCATCAGTAACTGAGACATTGCATCGTGGCTGATGAATGTCGTTTCCATGTTGTCATTCTCATCATAGGTGACAATTTCGAATCCTTCTTCACCCTCGTGAACATCTCCTGCATTCTCCCAGAATGTCGAATATACATGGTTGTGACACCACAATTCTGCCATCTCAACTAGAATCTCTGGATCTACTCCCATACTGTTTCTATGGTCACGATCCATTCCTTCTGGACCTCGCTCACGGCTCAAATCACGGACTTCCATCTCACCCCTATCTTCTCCTCGGTCGCCTCCATCTGTTCGCATCATCTCAAGCCGATAACAAGCCTCTTCATCTCCGGATTCGCATGCAGTGCCTAATCTATCGATTTCTAGATCCATGTTATCGTTAGCACGTTCATCTTCGCGAGTATCATCAGTAGGTTCACGATCATCTCTGTCAGTAGAGTTCGAACCACCGTCATCGCCTAAGGCCCCGGCTCCGAGAATCACTGAAGCGAAGAGCAGTAATCCCACCGTCAAGGCAGCCTTAGAGGTAGTTTCTGTTGTTGAACTGGGCATATCTTCCATGAGATGCGCTCAGATACTTGTTATTTCAATAGATTCCGAACATGTTCATTCATCATCATGAATTGAATCTAAGATTCTCAACAGTCTACTGCAGTGGTTTTCAGGACTAAGTCCCAGCTCCGAAATACGATCCTTCCCGGCCTTAGACCACTGTTCCCGAACAGTCGAATCCTTCACCATCTCCAAATTAGAATGCCATCCTTCGATATCATCACGAGCAAGCAATCGTCCGTTTTTACCGTCTACTATCGAATCTCTGAATCCCCCCTCGTCCACGAACAATGCAGGAGTCCCAACTGAGAATGCCTCGATGGGTGTTAATCCGAATGGCTCTCCATGGGCCATGCTGACCACAGCCCTGGCTCCACGCATCAAAGCAGCCATCTCGTTGGAACTCAGCCTCGGAGCAATCCAGAGTTCAACGCCACAGTTGCGTGCATGCGAGGACAATCTGTCCAGATCATCCTTGTCTCCGCCCCCGACATGTGCAAGAATCAGATTAGTTCCTCCAAGCATAGAGATAGTCTCCCAAGTTCCCTTAACCCAACTGGCTCTACCTACGCTTACCACATAATCTCCAGAGAAGGAGTTAGGCATTGTCTCATTCGCACTTGCTAGTTCAGGAAACTCATCAGTTACTACACTAGGATGTAGAACACCAGCATCTACACCGTATATTTCCACTATCCTAGATGCAGTAAAATTCGAGTTACCGCTGATGGCAGATTTCGGCCTTTCAGCCAGTTTTCTGACTGCTCTCAAGTCAGCATTCCTAGCCTTAGTCAGTAGTCCATGTGTTAGTCTAAGGCTGCGTTTTGGTCTTCCATCAATTTCCATGTGGAGGACATCCTCATGCAAGCCTCGGTGCGGCTCTAGTAAATGGAAGTGTACAACAGTCTCTTGAGGAATCATATCCAGTAATTCCAGACTACCATCTCCACTGACTAGATGGACAGCGTCGCAGTGATCGATGGCATCCCCAAGCCTTGAACACGACTTCCATGCCTTTGTTGCGCTATTAGATCCAATGTCTAGAATCCTAGATACCGGATCAACTGGCATCTTCCAAGTATTCTCAGGATACAACAGAGACACGCCTAATTCAGAGCACATATTTTCCAATTCAGATACTGGAGCGAGTGTAGCAACTGTGACTTCGAAAGCCTCAGAGAGGGCAGGTAGATTGCGGATTAGGTCTCGTTCAGCCCCTCCAAATGACTCGAAACTACCCTTGGCGACGAGCAATCTGCGGCCTTGACCAGCCTGCTCGCGATTTCCCTCCATGTTGACCCATCTCCCGCCCTCGTTTAAGTCCGATACGCCTTGGTGGCCACATGGTCAGGCGGGTTATGCTTGCCAGAGGAGGCGCCCTACCTGAGAACACAGGCTTGGGCAGAGCACACTTTGCTGTCGAATCTCTACTCGAAAGAGCACTGGTTCCTGGATGGATTAGAACTGGGACAATAGAGCATACAATCAGTACATCTCCACTGAGTCGGCTGTACTCAAGATGGAGAAGCCATCCTAGGTTAGTCTCCCGTTCAATCGAGCAGTCTAATGCTGACCTTCTGCATATCACTGATCAAGAACAGGCACATCTCGTTCCTAATCAGTCTAAGGTGCCAGTAGTAGTCACTGTGCATGATTTATTTCATCTCAAACCACGCTCAATCAAGGCAGGCGAAGACAATGTCGAGGTGGGTGAGCACAGCCCAGGACTGATTCGTCGAAGAGATCTCAAGAGGTTACGGCAGGGATTGGAGAGAGCCGATTTACTCATCTGCATCTCAGAGATGACTCGTAGAGATGTTGAATCGTTATTCCCCGGTAAGCCAACCGCATTGGTTCGTCATCAAGTCGATGTCGATTATTGGGACCCCGAAGAAAACCCATGCTCAAGAGAACTAATCTCGGATTTTGACGATGACAGCAAGTGCATGCTGGTTACAGTAGGGAGCGATGAGCCCAGGAAGAGACTCAATTTTGTCAATGAGGTTCTAGATAACCTCCCAGAAGAAATTGCGGAAGATATTCACATGCTACACATCGGGAGCGAAGTAAAACTGGGTGATCAGCAATTGGTAGCAGCCTTACAACACGCAGAAGCATTGCTATTCCCTAGCATCTCAGAAGGCTTTGGATATCCGCCAGTGGAGGCCATGGCGGCAGGATGTCCCGTTCTAGCGTCTGACCTGCCTGCCCACAACGAGATAATACCGGAGGATTGTCTATTGCCTGCTGACGATATCTCCGCATGGGTTAGTGCAATTACTCAAGTTCATGCTGCATGGAAGAGAGCGGGAAAGGTTCCGCGCATCCCCGAAGACTCGCTGATTCTACATGTCAAGGAGAAACTCAGTCCGGAGACTCAGGGACAGATGCTATCGGCGGCCTATGCATCGATTTTAGACTGATTGAACCATTTTTCTTCAAACAGTAGTTTATAGGTTACTTGTTCACCCTTTGTCCGTGCTCCAAGTCTCCGACTTGTGCAAAGGATTTGGTTCCGGTAGGAACAGGCTAGAGGTTCTGAAAGGAATAGATTTGGAAATCAAGCCAGGAGAGTTAGTTGCCCTAATGGGGCCATCCGGATGCGGTAAGTCGACCCTTCTCAATATCATCGGAGGTCTTCTTGATGCCGACTCCGGCTCAATATCTCTTGAGAGCTTCAACTATGGGACAAAGAGTCCGAATCGAGTAGTAGAAGTCCGAAGAAGAGGAGTTGGCTGGATTTTCCAAGATTTCCATTTGATTGACAGACTCAGCGCCCTAGATAATGTGATTTTCTCCTTGGAGTTAGCCGGAGTACCATCCGCCGAGGCAGAAGAACAGGCCAGAGAAGCCTTGGACAAAGTGGATCTATCGGATCGCTTGAACTTCATCCCTGATCAATTGTCTGGAGGTCAGCAGCAGAGAGTCGCAATCGCTAGAGCAATCGCTGGTTCACGCCCTCTAATTCTAGCTGATGAACCGACTGGAAATCTGGATGTAAAGAGCGGTCTCGAAATCATAGATTTGTTCCAGCGTCTCTGCGAAGAAGAACAAATTTCTGTTCTAATGGTAACCCACGATCCAACACTAGCCTCGATGGCAGACAGAATGCTACTGCTACGAGACGGAGTGACTGCAGCATCTGACATTCGTTCTGCTTGGGGCGTTGAAGGAGGGATAGGAGAATGAGCATCCCTAGCGCTATTTTTGATGGTATTGTGACTTCACTTTTCACACGCAGAGGTCGAACTTTTTGGCGTCTAATCACCCTCCCTTTCGTCCTCATAGGCGAATTATTTGGGATAGAATTTAGCAAAGAGAAACACGAGTCGATGGATAAATTACCATTGAAGACACGACTACTATCGCTCCCGGATAATTTGGTCATGGCAGCAAAGAGCTCGTGGCGAAGTAGAGAGCGTGTTCTTGCTGTATTCGCCGGAGTTTTCCTAGCCTCACTGGTAATTTCTACTGTACTTGCATACGGAGTGGGTCTGTCTCAAGCATTCTTACAATACTCATTGCAAGAGGAGATATTCGACGCAAAGGTCGACTTCTCTGAGGGGCCTGGAGATGATGCTGAGGGAAGAACAAACGACTCGGCGCTTTGGGAATCATTGTGCGATGAGTTTGTAGAGATGGATGCATTCTCTGACTGCGGACTTGTTTTCGGACGTCAAGGAGTTAGGGTTGACGGTTTCTTCGATGAGGATTTTATCACTCCACAACCTCTCAATGTTATCGAAGCCTCTGGGCCTACTGGGAATTGGGAAAATGTAAGTTGGGATTATCCCGAGGCATTATCATCAGGACCTCCAATCAACGGTGACAGAACAATCCGTTTCTATGGTGATGGAATCTGGGACGGCGAGTTAGGGGAACGACATTCAGTCAGAGGGCAAGACTCTAGGATAATCTACGGTAGTTGGCCGGCTAGTGCAGCAGACGCTGCTGCTAACCGATCAATCGTTCTACCCTCTCAGATTGCATCTAGCGCAGGAGTGGGTGTAAATGACACAATATCTGAACTCAATTTCACTTACATCACTGGATATCTTACAGGAGTCAATCTCAATGATGACTTCGAGGATTGTCAAGGTGAGGAATACACATGGAGTGCTGGAGAGAGAGCATACAAGTTCTGCCGGGTCACCATGACGGTTCGAAATCTAACCATCGCTGCAGTATATCAGGAAGGAGGCGCAGGAAATCCTACCTTGTTGTTCAATCCATTGATGGTTACAGATGCAGTCCTCAGTGAAGAGCAGAAGACCATACTGATGGACAACGATCACGGTTACCTCGGTCTGGCTGTAGACAGAAGCCAGTTGCCAACCACATCTACTGCTGACGCGACTAAGTGGCTAGACAATCTCAAGGAACAGATGGAAGCAGGAAACTACACCAGTTTTGGCATTCTAGTAGAGTACAACGACCTAATCTCGGGAACCATCACCTTCCTCAACATATTCCTTGGAATCATACAGATTTTCGATTACATCCTGATGATTCCTATTGTTGTCCTCTCATTCTCAGTTCTGATTTACGGTCTAGTCTTATCACTAGAACAGCGCAAGAGAGAGATTTCCATCCACCGTGTAATTGGCGGCACAGAAGGCACTCTTACTGGCATGATAATGCTCGAGTTGACAGTCACCAGCATGTTCGCTTGGTTTGCTGGGTATTCTCTCGCACTAATTTCTGTACCCTTGGTCCTCGATGCCGTCGGATTCATGTCTTTCAGATCGGGCGGGATAGACATCAATCCGACCTTGAGTCTGGTTACAACTATTGTAATCATCTTGCTTACTGTCGGTTTATCACTTCTGTTCGGTAGAGCCAGAACTAGAAATTTCCTCAGAATCGAGATCGATGAAGGAGTAAGAAAGGTAGCCGAAACTAGAGAGCCCAGAACTTTGCTGCATGTCTTTTCTTTCCTCATCGGACTTCTAGCCTATGCCGAGAGCTGGATCGAAGGCAATGGAGGATGGGGCTCAATAGGATCCGAGGGCCTAATTTCAAACTTCATTGTCGAAGCCTTACTGTTCCTCCTAGGCCCCTTCTTCCTATGGATAGGAGGAGCATTAGTTCTGGGAAGGATTGGAGCTGCTGGTCCACGAATACTCACCGCTTTACTATCGTGGTCTCCCGCGGTATCAGATATCAGAAGGGGCCTGAGAGGTTCAGGATCTTCAGAGTCCGTCAATCGATTGGCAGTAATTATGCTGCTAACACTGTCAATAGTTACTCTTGCTGCAGTGCAGGGATACACTGGGACCATCGTTGACGAGCGCACAACATCAGCTCAGACAGGATCGGACCTACAAGTCCAGTTTGATTCTCCAGTTTCTGAGCAACAAGCCAGAAATGAGCTGATGCTAGCAATCCAAAGAGCGGGAGATAGCGATATAACTGATATTTCTTCTATGACCTCGGTTGCTGACATCTTTACTAATCCAAAGAGTCAGAACTCGCTGGTCAGGACATGGGTACTATTTGATGGACATGAGGACACGCTAATCTGGGACACACAGACAATCCCTGGGGATGACATCGATGCAGTTGTCTCTAAGTGGTCAAGCGGTTCATTCACAGCTGGTTCTGCAGCTGTAGATGTGTTCAAGGATCTTGAAGTAGGAAATACTCAGACAATTGAATACACAGAGTACGACTTCGAAATAGGGGCAGACTTTGAGTTCATCATCACTACTACAGTTACTGAGTCAGCAATCCAATATCAGGGTCGCCATCAGTGGATCCCTGGACTATCATCTACTGAAGCAGAACAGGCCATTGTGATTGGCGAGTCTACATACAGACAATTAGTTGGTAATGCCACTGCAGACGCCTACACATCTACAAGATGGTTCTTCGAATTGTGTGATCAGACTGACGGAGACTGTGCTGATGCTCTCCGGGCAGTAAATGCAGAGATAACCAATGGTAATGGAGTCAGTGCTGCCCAAGACTGGTCTACCGCACATCGAGAGAACGAGCGTAATGGTGGACTGATATTTGGAACCCCTGGACTACTCAGTCTACAGTTCATCGTCGCATCACTAGCTTCTGTCGCTTCTGCTTTCGTATTCCTATCTCTAGTCCTGACACAGAGGAAGAGAGAACTAGCAATCTTACAGGCAATCGGAGCAAGTCCGAACCAAGTAACAAGACTCGTTCTGTTTGAGATTCTATCAATTCTGACTGTTAGTATGGCTCTCGGAGTGTTCCTAGGCTTAGCTATCGCAGAATCATTCAACGGTTTCTTCGGTGTATTCGGGTATATCTTCCAGATATTCCTTGGCCAAAGCGCTCCTATTGATAGAGACCTTGTATGGCCATGGTTCGATCTCGCACTTGTCAATGCATCAGTATTGGTAGCTGTTCTGATTGCATTGATTTACACTACACGCAAGGCCCTACAGGCCGATCTGGCAGTTGTACTGAAGGGGGAGTAAAGATGGAAGAGAGAGCAGAGATTCTCAAATCTGACGGACTCTATCATGTCTATGAGTCGGGAGCTGAAGATGGTAATGTAGTTGCACTTAGGGGCCTACATGTGACCGTCTATGAGGGTGAAGCAGTTGCAGTGATTGGCCCTTCTGGATCCGGCAAATCAACTCTTCTGAAGTGTCTAGGTGGGCTGATGAAGCCTTCAGCAGGAGGGGTTGAACTTGCAGGCAGTAGAATGACTAGACTGACTGGAAAGGAGTTGGTAGATCTACGCCAGAAGACAGTCTCGTTTATCTTCCAAGACTCCAATCTATTATCTCATCTAAATGCCTTGGACAATGTTGCACAGCCACTACGCCATCAGGGCGTTCTGCCGAGAGAGGCCAGAGCAAAGGCACAGGAATTGCTTGATCGTCTTGGTATGGGTGATAGATCTCGTGGAATGCCAGAGGAACTTTCTGGGGGTGAGCAACAGAGGGTTGCTATTGCCCGGGCCCTAATCACAGAGCCCAAACTAATTCTCGCCGATGAGCCAACAGGGGCTCTAGATCCTATTACCAGCAGAGAGGTCCTAGAGCTATTCGATACACTTCACAAGGAAGAAGATGTGGCATTCTTCTTGGTTACTCACAATAGAGATGTTGCTGCTTTCTGTGAACGTTCACTTGAACTCAGAGATGGTCGCTTCGTTGCACAGCATGGCACAGATGTCGATATCTCCGATTTATCTGGCAGCCGCGAGTTAATTATCGACGATACTGGAACAGTAACGCTACCTCCTGACATTCTCACGCAGATTGGTGGACCTGGTAGATTCGAAATTCCAGATATCGTACGCGACTCGCTAAACCTAGAGAGAGTCTCAGAAGAAAGGATAGACATCGATGGTAAAACAGAGTTGACTCTCGCCGCAACATGTCCTGCCTGCTTCCATGATTACGGTGACAGTGAGGAGCAACTCTGCCCTGAGTGCGGCTCGAGCCGACCGATGGTTCAGGCTTGAGGAAGAACTAGTTTCTGTGGCTTGGCAATCCCGAGGTCTACGGGCAACTCTCTGACTTTCTCAGGCAGAGTTACTGGAATCATCTCATTCCCAATCAGAGCAACTCTACTTTCTCTTCTTTCCGAAAGTACCTCTCTGCCAACCAATGGCGCAAGGGTTTTCGAGAATTCCATCACATCGTCGTGACTTGGCATATTCTCAATTGTCAGGTTGTTGCGGCTGTTGCCGACATAGACGAAACCCTTGGCTTCGATGAAGTCAGGGTCAGCTAGGTTGTCGAGACGCGCGTAATCCTCGTGATAGCCAAGAGACTCGTGCTTGATTAGGGTGTGTCTACAGACTGTGCGGGTGTCTAGACTTGGTAGAAGTTCCAGTGTCTGCTCCAGCTTATGGAATGCCGCTTGATCGAATTTCGGCTTGCATAGTCGGTCAAACACCTCCTTGTTCGGTGCATCGACGCTGACATACAACTGAGTAGGCAAAGGGTCGAGATTCTCGATGACCTTGGGGAGACTGCCATTGGTCACTAGGAATGTCGAGGTACCATGCTGGTGGCAGATATCTAGGAATTCACCTAGTCGAGAGTACAGAGTTGGCTCTCCATTGAGGGAGATTGCTACATGCTTGGGGTTCTGAGCTTCAAGCCATTTCTCTCTGTCAGCTTTGGGATTTCCACCATACCCGGTCAACAGCCTCCGGTGAGCACGAACGGACTCTAGATACAACTCGTACGGGTCATCATCGATTTTGTGTAGAGTATCGGAGTGTGGCTCTCTCCAGCAGTAAGTACAGGCCAGGTTGCAGGTATCGACATTGGGTGCCATCTGCATACAACCATGACTCTCTATGCCGTAGAATGTACCCTTGTAGCAGGAACGATCGGCAATCAGACTCTGCTTGGTCCAATGGCAGACCTTGACTCCACCATGCTCCCCTACGAGGTGATACTTCTGCTTAGAGAGCCGAGATGCAATTTTCGGCTCGATACGAGTGATTGGACTCTGCATATGCTCCCCCTCAGCGCGTGCGTGGGGCCATCCTGTCTTCAAACTGCCCTGTTCGGCTGAAATGATATATTGTCAACACCAATCCGAACCGATGACCCGTGTGATTGCGACATGCCTCACCCTGGTGCTCCTCGCCACCACCATGACTGGATGCTTCTCGCCTGATGCGGATGAGGAACTTATCGAGTCCACAGATCTGATGATTACTCCGGAAATCCTAGTTGGTGCGCAATTCCAGACTGTAGAGTTTAGCGCCTCCAATTCCATGAGCGTGCATATACCCTATTTGGTTCTGGATTCTGAATCGGGGTATGTAGTCAACGGAACCACACTCGACTTTGATGGCTCTGGAACTATCAGCATTGAGATGCTGGCGCCATCAAACATCAATTCGACTTACTTCCTACTGGGTGCACTAGGTCGTGAAGAATGGACACTCCGTGATACCAATCAGAGTTGGCACGAGTGGTTCCATTCTATTGAGTTTGAACTGTCACCATACACCTTCATCGAACATCCAGTCGTTAGGGAGAACGATTCTTCTTACACGGTCGAGAATGGTGCATTACACAGCACAGGTTTGATTGATGGTCTCAATGTATTCGAGTGGCTTGAGGCATTCGCCGATCCCGAAACAGGATACAATCAGCGCTGGGGACCCTTTACTCTCAATGACCCAACATACATGAGGGCTGCAAATTTCATGCAGGGAGAATTGCAAGGGATGGGCTATGACGCACAGGTCCACAGATACTGGATTTCTGATTTTTCTTACGCAGTAAATGTCTGCGGCTACAAAGAAGGAACGATGTTCCCAGACGAGTGGTTAGTTCTAGGGGCTCACCTTGACATCGCTGAGCCAGGAAGTCCGCCCGGAGGGGGCTCTCAAATAGGTGCACATGACAATGGAGCCGGAGTAGCTTTGGTACTAGAGGCCGCTAGAGGACTAGCCCAGTTTGACCATCGCAGAACAATCGTAGCGTGCTTTTGGTCCAATGAGGAGAACGGGTATGATGGTGTTGACAGATGGATTGACAATATCCCCGCGGGAGTGACTCTCTCTAACTATCTGA
>CEVL01012135.1_pt1 | contig 35340 bp, 34 predicted proteins | sample 427051 | NCBI WGS metagenome assembly CEVL01 (sample SAMEA2623673, study PRJEB7988) | marine metagenome | biome: marine biome (ENVO:00000447); feature: surface water layer (ENVO:00002042); material: "saline water (ENVO:00002010), including plankton (ENVO:xxxxxxxx)" | depth 5 m
CTAGAGTTATTTTTTCAATCAACTTGATACATTTATCTCTCTCTTTTTTCAAAGTCGGTAAGAAAATATTGCCTACTGCATATTGATCCTTTTTAGGCAGTTGTAGGCCTATTTTTTTTGCCTCCGCTTGAAAGAAACTATCAGGGATAGCTACCAAGATTCCCGCACCATCTCCAGTATTCTCTTCAAAACCACAACCCCCCCTGTGATCCATTTTAGAATTGATATGAAATGCATCATCCATAATCTCTCTAGAAGGATTGCCTTTAATGTTTGCAACAAGACCAACCCCACATGAGTCTTTCTCGAATTGCGGGTCATAAAGACCGTTCTTCGAAGGTAGACCGTATATTGGCTTAGTAGCTTTAAATTCCATTATATTTTAGGGTTGAAAACTCTCAGCAGTCGAAAGCTGATTAAATATTTAATTTTATGAGTTGCGCAGGGTCTAGATTGTACCTTTTTTTCTTCAATCTTTGAAGAACTAGGCTAATGATGTGATTGCTGTCGCTATGTCAGCAACACTAATATCCTTTTTGATTTTTGCTACTCCTATTTCTTCTAACAGAATAAAGACAAGTTTATCTCCTATTCTTTTCTTATCAACAGACATGTTCTCTATGAGTTTTTGGTCCTCAAAATCGATATTTAAATTTAATTGAGGGTTTATTTTATTTATTAGGCTTTTCGCTCTTTGGAGGTCTTTATCTTTAAAAGATCCTGTTATTTTTGATAATTCCATTGCCATAAGCATACCTAAAGCAACTGATTGACCATGACTGAATTGCTTAAACTCTCCATAAAGCTCGATTGCGTGGCCAAAAGTATGACCAAAGTTTAAAACCTTCCTAATACCGCTCTCTTTTTCGTCTTTAGAGACAATTTCTGATTTTATTTCTATGGACCTACTAATGGTATGCTTTAAAGCTTCAGGCTCTAGAGTAATAATTGCTTCTATATACTTTTCTAACCAATCAAAGAATTTGCTGTCAGCAATAAGAGCATGTTTAATTACCTCTGAAAGACCATCGCTTATTTCTTTTTTAGGCAAAGAGTCTAAAAAACCAATATCAGCAAACACTCCAATAGGTTGATGAAATGCTCCTATCATGTTTTTACCTAAAGGATGATTTATTGCTGTCTTGCCTCCAACAGAGGCATCTACTTGAGAAAGTAAGGTGGTTGGAAAAAGAATAAAACTTACGCCCCTTTGATAAGTGGCAGCAGCGAAACCAGTTATATCACATGTTATTCCACCTCCTAAGGCTACAAGATAACAATCCCTACTGAATTTTTCATTTATGAGTTTCGAATGAATTTTATCCAATGTGTTTCTGTCTTTATTCTCTTCTGAAGCATGTATTTCACATATGTGTAAATTTGAAGATAGATCAGATAGTACTTCAATTATTGAGTTTTTGTATTCTGAAGGAACCTTTTCATCTGCAACTAGCAACACTTCCTTGCCTTTCAATCTTTTCAGGTTTTCTTGATTTACAAGATCAGAGCCTACGATAACTTCATAAGAGTTTGATTTGATATCTACCTTGATTTTTTTCATTTTAAATTTAATTTATCAATTATTTTATCTACCGTTTCATTATGGCCATTTTTAGCTTCTTTTATAGTCATGTTTGCACATTCCTTGAAAAGAGGCTCTCTAATCTCTTTTAAATCTCTAAGAGTTTGTTCCTTATTTTTTTCCCCTTGAAGCAGAGGTCTTTTGTTGTCATTTAAGGTTCTTTCTAGCTGCGTTTGAATCGATATCTCAAGATAGATAACTGTACCTTTTTTTAGGACATTTCTATTTTCTTCACTTAAAACTACTCCTCCCCCTGTTGCAACCACACAATCTTCAAATTTTAAGGATTTGATCAATTCCTTACTTTCTCTCTCCCGAAATTTTTCTTCTCCTTCTACATCAAATATCCAAGATATAGAAACTCCCGCTGCTTTTTCCACCTCTTCATCAATATCTATAAAATTGAGGTTTAATCTTCTAGCAAGTCTCTTTCCTACTGTTGATTTACCTGCAGCCATTGGGCCGATTAATATTAGTCTCATTGAGGTATTATAACTGTTTGATGCAGTTTAAATTCATGACATATCTTAATTACTACTTAAATATAGGATTGATAAGGCTCTTCTTGCTATTGGTTTTATTAATTTTTATGTCGATTTCAAGCCTAAATATTTATATAGATAGCAAATTGCCTGATGAAGAAAGGATAAGAGACATAGAACTTCAGATTCCTTTAAAGATTTATACTTCGGACTCTAAATTAATAGGAGAGTTTGGAGAAAAAAGAAGAACAGCTCTTGAATTCGATAATATACCCAGGCATTACGTAAATGCTGTATTGGCCGCAGAGGATGATGATTTTTTTGATCACTCAGGAGTAAGTTACTCTGGACTAATCAGATCAGCATACAGACTCCTCACCTCAGGAAGAATACAGGGCGGAGGAAGCACAATTACCATGCAGGTAGCTGGTAATTATCTAACCAGTAGAGATGTCAGTCTTTTTAGAAAAATTAAAGATATTTTTTTAGCTTATAGATTAGAAAGAGCCTATGCTAAGGAAGAAATATTTGAGTTTTACGTCAATAGAATCTTTTTTGGTAATAGGGCCTATGGAATAGCAGCGGCTAGTGAAGTCTATTATGGTAAATCATTGGATAAACTAAACCTTGCTCAATGGGCAATGATAGCCGCTCTACCAAAAGCACCTTCATCAATAAATCCGCTTGTTAACCCCAAAAGATCACTATTAAGAAGAAACTGGATTCTAAATAGGATGTTAGAACTTGAAATGATTCATATAGAACAGTTTAATTTAGCTATTCAAGCGCCCGTGACAGCAACCTACCATGGTTTAGTTTCAGAAGTTGAAGCACCTTATGTATCTGAAACTATAAGAAGATTTATGATCCAAGAATATGGATTAAAAGCTTACACTGAAGGTTATGAAGTTTATACCTCAATAGATTCTGTTCTGCAAAAAGCAGCAAATACCTCTCTTGCAGAAGGACTAGAGGAATATGATAGACGTCATGGGTTTAGGAATCCTCAAAACATAAAAGATCTTTTTACTGAAGAATTTCGTAGTATGAAGTTGGTTGATCAAAGGGAGTTTATAACTCTAGAACTTGAGAGAGATATTGAAGAAAACTTTGAAGAGTCTTCCCTTAGTAGAGTATTTAATTTTTTAGGAGAATTTACTGAAACAGATAAAAGATTTCCTGGCATTGTGTTAGATCCAGATAAAGAGCTCAAAGTTCTAACGAAAAGAGGAAAAATCCTCTTTATACCTTGGTCAAATAGAATGGATTGGGCTAGGCCTTATATAAATGAAAATAGAAGAGGAGCAAAACCTAAAGCATTTAAAGATATAGTGCAATTTGGAGATTTGGTATGGATAGAGAAAGAGGAAGTAACTAAAGAGTTATTTTTAACTCAAGTGCCTGATGTGCAGGGATCTGTTGTATCAGTTGATCCAAATAAAGGGTCAATAAAGGCTCTTGTAGGAGGTTATGACTTCTATTTAAGTAAGTTTAATCGTGCAGAACAATCTTCACCGCTTTTAGGTTCAAACTTTAAACCATTTTTATATGCAAGCGCTTTTTCAGAGGGATTTACTGCTTCAACTTTAATAAATGATGCTCCAATAATTTTTGAAGACGAAGTTCTTGAAGAGAAGTGGCGTCCTAGAAATGCGAGTGGAAAATTCTATGGTCCTACCCGATTAAGGGAAGGGCTTTTACAAAGTCGAAATTTAGTTTCAGTAAGACTATTAAGAGAGTTAGGAGTAGAAAAAGCTGTAACATACGCTCAAAAATTTGGATTTGATAAATCAAGACTGCCACCCGATTTGTCTTTATCTCTTGGAACTGCCTCTTTAAGTCCTTTAAAAAATGCTGCAGCTTATTCGGTCTTTGCAAATGGAGGAAAGGCAGTTGAGCCATACTTTATAGAAAAGATTTTAGACAGGTCAGGCAATATAATCTATGAAAGAGCAGAAATGGATTTGAAGCAGGTCATTGATCCTAGAGTAGCCTTTTTAATTACTGATATTTTGCAAGAAGCTTCTTTGCGGGGGACTGCAAGAAAAGTTTCTCAATTACAACGCAGTGATTTTGCTGGAAAAACTGGAACGACTAATGAGGCTGAAAGTACTTGGTTTACGGGTTATAACAGTTCTTTAGTGACAACAGTTTGGGCTGGTTTTGACCAACCTAGGAGTTTGGGTAATAGAGAATTTGGGTCTTCAGTTGCACTTCCTATTTGGTTAAGTTTTACAGAAAAGGTTATCGATCAAATACCATTAAAGAACAATTTGCCTCCAGAAGGTTTGTCAATTATTAAAATTGATAAATCTACAGGGAGGAGAGCTGGTATAGATACAAAAAGTTCCATCTTTGAGTATTATTTAGAAGAGCATCTTCCAGATTAATTGCTTAAAGAGTTGATAAGAAAATCAAATTGCTCATTTACTTTTTTTGAAGGCGAATCCTCAAAACCTGATCTGACAAATTGCTGAATTAATCCTTCTGCACAAGCTAATAAAAGATTAGCAGAAGAGGCAGTTGTTAAAGATAACTTCTTTTTAGTTTCCTGCTCAAATTTTTGAAGATTTTGTTTTATTTGTAATTCTATCTTGGCCATTAATAGCTTAATTCTTTCGTCCAGAGAGGTCTCATCAACAGAAAATGCTTCCCTTGTTAATAGCCTCGCAAGACCAGGATTTTTTTCACAGAAAGTTACCAAGACTACTAATATCTTCTTTGCTTTTATTAAGTTGCTTTCCTCAGAAGAATTAATATTAGCAATTAGCTCAAATAAATTTTGTTCACAAAAATCTACTAACCCAGAATATATCTTTTTTTTGCTAGGGAAATGTCTATATAAAGCTGCTTCAGTAATTGAGCACTCGGAAGCTAACAGAGCCGTAGTGACTTTTACTGGTCCTTTAGACCCTAACATCTTAGCAAGACTCTGCATGATCTCTAGTTGTCTTGGTCTCAGTTGAGTCATAATTTTAGCTTATCATAGTTCCCACACCTTCAGCTGTAAGAACTTCAAGTAAAACTGCGTGAGGCAATCTACCATCAATGATATGACATGACTTAACGCCATTCTTTTTTGCCTCTAAAGCGGCTAATAATTTTGGAGTCATGCCTCCCTTAATAATATTATCTTTGATCAGTTTTCTTCCTTTGTTGGCGGATATCTTTGAGATTATTTGCTTGTTGTCATCTAAGATTCCTTTTATATCAGTAAGGAGAATCAGTTTTTCTGCTTTTAAACTTTCAGCAACCTTTCCAGCTACAACATCAGCATTAATATTTAAGAAACTTCCATCTTTATTTACTCCAATAGGTGCAATAACAGGAATAGATCCAGAGGATATTATGTTCTTTAACTCAGAGACTAGAATTCTATCTACTTTTCCTACTAATCCTAAATCCTGTTTATCAGGGCCTAAATATTTTGAAGCTTTAATAATCTTAGGTTTTATGTGATTAAAGCTAACAGCATCTCCACCTGCTTTTTTGATTAATTTAACTATCTCATGGTTTATGCTTTCTCCTAGAATTTTTTTAACAATATTCATGGTAGGTTTATCCGTAATTCTGTGCCCTGATATAAATTTTGAAATTACCCCTTTCTTCTTTAGCTCATTAGCTATCTGAGGGCCACCGCCATGGACAATAACGGGTTTCATGCCAACAAGACTCATTAAAGATATATCTCTAGTAAAGTTTCTCTTTAAACTCTGTTCTGACATAGCTGCTCCACCATACTTCACAACTATGATCTTCCCTTTAAACCTTTGAATGTAAGGAAGCCCTTCACTCAACACAGAAGATATATTTTTAGCTTGTTTTACTGATATTCCCATTTAAAAGTCTGCTAGAGAGGAATCAATTTTTTTAAGAGTATCCTTAAACTGTTCTTTAATATCTGTAAGAGATTCACTGTTTTGTGCCTCAAATCTAAGGACTAAAACAGGTGAAGTGTTTGATGCTCTTAACAGGCCCCAGCCTTCTTCAAACTCAACTCTTATTCCATCTATATCATTGATCTTTCCATCCCTAAAATTACATAGTTTTTTAAATTTATCTATGATTACAAACTTCTCTTCATCTGTTGATTCTATATTTATTTCAGGAGTAGAAACTAATTTAGGTAAAGAACCAAAAATATCTGTATCTTTAGAGTGAGATAAAATTTCTAACATTCTAGCACCTGCGTATATTCCATCATCAAATCCCGGCCATCTATCATTAAAGAATATATGGCCACTCATTTCGCCTCCCAATATAGCTTTTTTCTCTCTCATCATACTTTTTATAAAAGTGTGCCCAGTTTTACTCATTATAGGTGTTCCCTTAGACTTTAAAATGGCTTCTTCTAGTAATTTTGAGCATTTAACATCAAATACAATTCTTGAATTTGGATTCTTTTTCAGAATATCCTCACTGAATAGAATCATTTGCATATCTGGAAAAATCATTTCCCCTGAAGGAGATATTACCCCTAATCTATCAGCATCTCCGTCAAATGCTAATCCTATCTCTGATCTATTTTCCGAAACCGATTTTATAAGATCTTTAACATTTTCTAGCTTTGAAGGGTCAGGGTGATGATTGGGAAACTTTCCATCTAGCTCGCAGTAAAGAGCCACCACTTCACAGCCTAATTCATTATAAATTTCTTCTGCGACTACAGCGGCAGCCCCATTTCCGCAGTCTATAGAAATCTTAATAGGTCTTTCCAGTCTTATATTTTTCTTTACTTCATCAATATAGCTTTCTACGACATCGATTGATTGAACACTCCCTTTACCTAAAACGAACTCTTGTACTTTTATTGTCTCTTTTAAGGATTGTATTTCTTTACTTGAAGTGGAGTTATTATCAAAAAGAATTTTAAAGCCATTGTAATCAGCAGGATTATGACTTCCAGTAATGATTACTCCACTAGAGCAACTTAAGTGAAAAGTGGAGTGATAAAAGACTGGACTAGGAACTATTCCTATATCTATTACATTGCATCCGGTAGAAATGACCCCTTCAGACAACCATTCAAATAGTGTAGGGCTTGAAACTCTTCCATCTCTTCCTATTATGAACTCTTTATTACTTCTCTTTATAGCCTCAGTCCCTAATGCTCTACCTAAAGAAAAAACGACATCTTCTGTTAAGTCTTTGAAGGCTATTCCTCTTATATCATTTGCTCTAAATATATTGTCATTAAGTTCCATGATGGTCGAATTATATATTTGATAACAATCTTTTAGTCTATATAAATAAAAATATATGGATAAAATAGGAATACTAAATAAATAAGGAAGAAATTGTGGATTTATCAAAAATTAAAGGCTCTATATGGTTTGATGGAGAAATTGTAGATTGGCAAGATGCAAATGTTCACCTTTTAACACATACACTTCACTATGGATTGGGAGTATTTGAGGGAGTGAGAGCTTATGCGACACCTACAGGGTCATGTATTTTTAGGTTAGAGGATCATACAAATCGGCTTTTTAAATCTGCTGAAACTGTAAGCATGAAAATACCTTTTACTAAAATGGATATAAATGATGCTCATAAGCAAGTTATAAGATTAAATAATTTAACAGAAGCCTATATAAGACCAATGTGTTTTTATGGATCTGAAGGAATGGGATTACGAGCTGATAATCTAGCAGTTCACTGTATGCTTGCAGCTTGGGAATGGCCATCTTACATGGAACCAGAAGCCAGAGAAAAAGGAATTAAAGTAAAACTTTCTTCCTACACAAGGCAAGTTAGAAACCCTGTTTCATCTGCTAAAGTTAATGGAAATTATGTACATTCAATTGTTGCCTTGAATGAAGCTTTGGAAGAGGGATTTGATGAAGCTTTAATGCTAGATGCTGAAGGTAACGTTGCAGAAGGTAGCGGAGAAAATTTTTTTATCGTTAAAGATGGTGTCCTTTTTACGCCTGATCTTGATGCTTCTCTTGACGGAATTACTAGAAGAACAATTTTAGATCTCGCAAAAGAGCTTGATATAAAATATAAGATAAAGAAATTAAAGGTTGATGATGTCTTAAATGCAGATGAGGCATTCTTTTCTGGAACTGCAGCTGAAGTGGTTCCAATTAACTCTTTAGATAATCAGTTAATTGGGAAAGGCTCTCGAGGTCCGCTGACTGAAAAGTTGCAAAGTACATATTTTGATCAAGTCAGAGGTGCTAGAAAGACAAATATAAATTGGCATACTCTCGTAGAGTAATTTTTTTAGATGAAAATATTGATAGTCGGACCATCTTGGGTAGGAGATGCTGTCATGTCACAGACACTACTTAAACTACTAATCAAAAACCAAAACCCTTTATCTATAGACATATTAGCTCCTTCCTGGGCATCACCTATTTTTAAAAGAATGAATGAGGTGAATAAAGTTATTGAAATGCCATTTACCCATGGGGATGTAAAGATAAAAGAAAGGAAAAAATTTGCAGATCAAATTAAGAAGGAGAGTTATGATCAAGCAATAGTTCTACCTAACTCTCTTAAATCTGCTCTAATTCCTTATTTTGCTGAGATTCCTAAAAGAACAGGTTGGAGAGGAGAGATGAGATATCTCTTGCTTAATGATTTAAGAAAGTTAAACAAGACGGCATATCCAAGAATGATAGACAGGTTTTGTGCCTTAGGCATAAATTCAGAAGAGCAATTACCTCGTATAGATTATCCAAGTTTAGATGTAAATATTGAGAACATTTCTAATTTACAATTTGAATTTGGAATAAAAGAAGAAAGTAAAATTCTGGCACTTTGTCCCGGAGCTGAATTTGGTCCAGCTAAGAGATGGCCTAGTAGTTTTTTTTCTGAGGTAGCGCAGTATTATTTAGATAAAAACTGGACTGTTTTGTGTTTAGGTTCTGAAAAAGATGTTGAAATTTCAGAAGAGATAAGAAGAAATTTGAGAGGTAATGTTCATAACTTTATAGATACATCTGGAAAGACAGATTTAGTAGACACAATAGATCTGCTTTCTATTTCCTCATTAGTTTTAACTAACGATTCAGGTTTAATGCATATAGCTTCAGCTGTTGATGTTAAATTGGTAGCGCTTTTTGGGCCTACATCTCCTGAATTTACTCCTCCGCTTGGAACGAATTCATTTGTCTTAAGAAAAATAGATGGTTATATAAAGGACAGGGAAGGCAATCTCCCGGATGGTTATCATTCTAGCTTGGTTGCGATTAAACCAGATGAAGTCATAAAGAAACTAGAGTCTCAGGAACATTAGTGCTTTAAGTTTTTCTAAAGGAGAACTCATAGGTTCTTTGGCTAATATGAAATAATTCAAAACCTAATTTCCGCAGTTTATCGATAGCGTTTTTAGTGTCATCTAAGCTAATACCTTTATACATATGATGGAATTCAATCAAAATTTGATTTATTTCCACTCCCTGTTCTTCTAAGTTGTCTATAACGTCATACTCTGCACCTTCTATATCCATCTTAAGCAAATCTATGGTTTGATGACCAAACTCTTGAGCTAATGATTTGAGTGTTTTAACGGGGGCTTTTATTGTTTCTACTCCTAGATTGTCATATCTATCTATAGGGGAAAAATGCGTAGAACTTTCCTTTCTCGGCGGAAAAAATTCCATCTCACCATCGTTTGAACCCAGACCCACGGGTATAAATTTAAAACTTTTAGAAAGAGACTGTTTTTTTATCCATTCAATTGATCTTGGAGTTGGATCAAAAGCATAAACTGCCAGCTTTAATTCCTCTATTAAGGCAAGATCAAAATCAATGTTTGAACCTACACCTACTGAATACACTACGCTATTTGAATTTAGTTTTGAATAATCAACTACCCAACCGTGATTTCCACCATATAACTTAGCAGTATCTATTTCTTTAGGAATAATACCCAGATCAAATAATCTTTTTCTTCTGAATCTTTGCTTTGTTTTGGTGAATATGGACATAAAAGTAGTTTAACTTAATTTTTCAAGTTATTAATATCTTCATCCAAGCTAAAATGTAAAGTAATGTTTAATAGATTTACGTATCTAGATAAAGAGATAGAGGATTTTTTCTCTAACTCCAAAGATCCTTTTAAGAAATTAAAAGAGATAGACGGTGTCCTTTACCGTCAAACAGCAAATAGGATAACAAAGAAATTTCTCTTAAATGATCAAGAATATTTTTTCAAATATCATGGACCAATTGGATATAAGGAAGTACTGAAGAATCTATTAAAATTTCAATTACCTACAGTCTCTGCAAGACCTGAGTGGAATGCTCTACTAAAATCAAAGGAAGTAGGGATCAACACTCCAAAGCCTTTAGCAATCTGTGAAAAAGGTTTTAATCCTGCCAATTCAGAATCATTTATCATTACCAAATCCATAGAACCAAACATTTCATTAGAAGAAGTTTTTGAATCAAATATGGCCAAAGAGATTTCTGCAACTCAAAAGAAGACATTCATTAAAAGTGTTGCTTCAATCTGTAGAGATCTGCACTTAGGCGGAATGAATCATAGAGATTTGTATTTATGTCACTTCTTGGTTGACGCAAAACTCGACCCGAAAAAGACCATTTATTTAATAGATTTGCACAGAACTCAAATTAGAAAAAAGGTAAATGAGCGTTGGTTAATAAAAGATATTGGTGGACTCTATCACTCAGCAATTAAATTCGGAATAACTGAAAGAGATTGTTATAGGTTCTTGATGACTTACTTTAACTGTTCTTTGAGGGATCTTTTTTCTAATCAACAAATCTTTATGGATAAAAGTAGAAGAAGAGCCTTTTCAATGCATATGAAGCCAATTCTTGGCGAGATAGATATACGTTCAAAAAAGGATTTACCTAATCAATCAGTCTACATAAAAGAAATTAAACAAAATGAACGATGGATAGGATTAAAAGATTATTTTAACCAAGATATTTTAGAGATTATAAAAAATGAAAAAGCCCTTGTATCACAAGGCGAACTGATTAAAAACGAAGAAGGTCATCTCGTAGTTAAGTTACACATGTCTGATGAAAAATTCATCATAAAGAAATATAGAATCAAAAATTTTTTTCATATGATAAAAAGGATGTTTAAGAAAACTAGAGCAAGGAATTCTTGGGAAACTTTACATTGGTTGAATTCTGTTGGAATAAACACTATGCAACCTGTATTAATTTATGAGGAGTTAGGATTAATTGGAGCCACTAATTCTGTTTTGGTCTCTAAAGAAATAGAAGGAAAGCGTCTGGATCATCAGATTGAAGAAAAAGAAGAGCCTGTAATAATTGCTTCTAATATCTATCATTTTTTTAAACGAATGTACTGGATTAGTTTCCATCATGGAGATGCTAAATCTTCAAATTTTTTTATAAATAAAAATAAGTTAGTAGTATTTGATTTAGATAGTTCTAAAAGGAACAAATTTAAGAAGTTATTAATTAACAATATTGAGAAAGACAAGAAAAGAATATTAAAAAGCTTAAAAAATTCGTTACTAATAACTGAGGCTCTTAAATTACGTTTTAAAGGGAAGTAAAGATTGAAAATCGGTATTTTAAGTTACAGAAGCCATCCTTATTCTGGAGGTCAAGGTATCTATGTTAGGCATCTAAGTAAGGCCTTGCAAAGATTAGGGCATAAGGTGACAGTCCTATCCGGTCCACCTTATCCTCAGTTAGATAGTTCAATACAACTAGAAAAGATTCCTAGTTTAAATTTATTTGAGTCAGAAAACCGCATTAAGGAATTTAAATTAAGCTTTTTATATTCTCCTATAGATTTTTATGAATGGATAAGCGTAATGACTGGAGGGTTTCCTGAACCTTATACTTTCGGCAGAAGAGTCTTGAAGCGTTTGAGGCAATCTGATGAGGAATTTGACATAATTTTAGATAACCAATCCCTGTGTTATTCACTTATAGATATACAAAAATTATTCCCATTAGTGGCAACCATACATCATCCAATAACTAAGGATTTTAAGCTTGAAATGGAAAATGCTTCTAATTGGAAAGAAAGACTATCTTCTCGACGTTGGCATAGTTTTCTTCCTATGCAAAAGAAAATTGCCCCTAAACTTAAAAAAATAATATGTGTAAGTGGACCGTCCAAATTAGATACAGTTACAGAGTTTTTTGTAAATCCAGAAAATATAGATGTTATTTTAAACGGGATTGATATTGAAACATTTAAACCTGACACCAGCGTTGGTGTCATCAAAAACAGAATAGTAACTACAGCAAGTGCTGATATACCCCTAAAGGGTTTAAGATTTCTTATTAATGCTTTGCCAAAAGTAATATCAGAGTTTCCAGATACTCATCTAATAGTCATTGGCAAATCACCAAACGAAAGTAAAATTAGAACACTCATTGATGATCTTGGGCTTAAAGAAAGAATTTCTTTTGAATCCAATCTATCTGAAGAAGAAATAGTAAGCATCTACCATAAGTCGCAAATAGCAGTAATTCCATCTTTATATGAAGGTTTTGGTTTTGGAGCAGGTGAAGCAATGGCTTGCGGAACACCTTTAATAAGTACGGAATCTGGAGGTCTTAAAGATGTAATAGGAGACTGCGCTTTAAAAATTCCCTCTGGATCAGTCAAGGATATAGAGAAAGAGATTATAGCTTTATTTAACGACCCTAAAAAAAGAGAATATCTTTCTCTAAATGGAAGAAAAAGGATGGAAGATTTATTTGATTGGAAAATATCTGCTTCTAACTATGTTAAAGTTTTTGAACAATCAATAACAGCTTATAAAAGTGCAAACAATTAATTTTAATAAACTAAATCTTCAAGAGAATGACCGTCTTCTTGATATGGGCTGTGGAGAAGGGCGTCACACAATAGGGGCCTATATTGAGAAGCCAATTAATGCATTTGGTTTTGATTTATCTTATAAAGATTTACAAATAGCTAAAGAGAGATTGAATGATTTTGATACTTCTAATAAAAAAGAAATCTGTCAGTTTGGGGTTGGAGATATAGATACTTTGCCTTTCAAAAATAACTCATACGATGCTGTTATATGTAGTGAAGTTTTAGAACATGTAGATTCTCCCGAAGATTCTATAAAGGAGCTCATAAGAGTTTTAAAACCCGGAGGAATATTAGCTTTAAGTGTTCCACGGTATTTCCCTGAATTAGTATGCTGGATCTTAAGTAAAGACTATCAGGAAATGCCTGGAGGGCATGTAAGGATATTTAGGCATAGTCAATTAAAGAAATTAGCTACAAACGAAGGATTGAGGTACCTTTCATTCCATTGGGCTCATGCACTTCATTCTCCTTATTGGTGGTTGCAGTGCCTTTTTTGGAAGAATAAAGAAAATTCTATTTTAGTTAAGAAATATCACCAATTTTTGGTTTGGGATCTAATGAAAAAACCATACTTAACGAAGATCTTGGAATTCATATTTCAGCCATTTATCGGCAAGAGTGTGGTTATGTATTTTAAAAAAAGAGCTAATTAACATTACAAAGTACAATCGCCAAAAATGAATGAAACAAACTTAAGCTTTTATAAGGAATCTATCGAATATATATCGAAAGTTCAAATGCTTGATGGATCAATTCCTTGGGAGAAGGGTAAAAAGTTAGATCCATGGGATCATGTTGAAGCTGCAATGGGTCTTTCAATAGGAGGAAAACAAGAAGAAGCAGAAAAAGCTTATTTTTGGCTTGCTAAAGTTCAAGAATCTGACGGTTCTTGGTTTGCAGAATATAAAAACTCTGTACCAGTAACGAAAAGAAAAGAAACTAATTTCGTTGCTTATATATCTACAGGAGTTTTGCATCATTACTTAATATACAAAGATGAGAAGTTTTTGGAAAAAATGTTCCCATCCATTCAGGAATCTATTGATTTTGTTTTGTCCATGCAAACTGACCAAGGAGATATTTGTTGGGCTTCTGAACAAGGAAAAATTGATTTGGATGATTCTTTGATAACTGGAAGTAGTTCTATTTATAAAAGTTTGGAGTGTGCAGAGTATTTATACAGTTTATTAAATAGGGACCATAGCCATTTAAAAAAAGCAAAAGCACTTCTCAAGGACTCAATTATCAACAAGCCCGATAGGTATGATCGAACTTGGGAAAGTAAATCTCGATACAGTATGGATTGGTACTACCCAATTTTATGTGGAGTTTTAGATAGAGAGATGAGCATAGAAAGGGTAGAGAAGAAGTGGCATGAATTTATTGTAGAAGGATTGGGATGTAAGTGTGTTTCTGAGGAGCCTTGGGTTACTATTGCAGAAAGTTGTGAACTTGTCATTGCTCTGATGAGATTAGGTATGGAAGACAAAGCAAAATCTTTATTCAATTGCATGCATCAATGGAAGGATGAAGATGATGGACTCTATTGGACGGGTTTTGTTTATACAGATAAGAAGTATTGGCCAATAGAAAAACCTACTTGGACGGCAGGTGCTGTTCTTTTGGCAGCTGATTCGATATACAAATTCACAGAAGCATCTGAGATTTTTTTAACAGACTTAATTTGAGAATTAATTTATCTTTCTCAACAAGGCTAAAGAACCAATTAGGTCTATTTTTTCAAAATTATTACTTTCTAAGGCCTGGCAATATATTTCAAACGGAGGTCTGCCACCATCATCTGGGTTAGGAAAGACATCATGAATAGCTAAAAGGCCTCCATTTATTAACTTAGTTGACCAAAGTCTATAGTCAGTTTCTGCAGCTTTCTTGCTGTGACCACCGTCTATAAATATCATGCCAAAGGGGCCATTCAAGTTTTTGAATGCTTCCTCAGAAGAAGAAATGATAGGAATAACCGTTTTTTTTAATTCTGATTTTTCTAAGGTTTCTATAAAGAAAGGTAATGTGTTTATGCCATCACCATAATCATTGATTAGATCTGGATCATAATATTCTTGGTTAGGTTGTTGTTCTTCTGATCCTCGGTGATGGTCAATGGAATATAGCAATCTCGAGTTTTTTTTAACGGCTGTACCAATATATACAGCAGATTTACCGCAATAACTTCCTATCTCTAAGCAATTAAAAGACTGCGAGTACTCTAAGGCATACTGATATAAAGCTTCACCTTCTTTGGGTTCAATAAAGCCTTTGATAGTGCCAGGATCTATTTTATATTTCATATTCATCAATCAATGCTAACAAAATAAATAAAAAAGTAAGGAATTTTTCAAACTTACATTGACCTATTGAATCAATTCATGAGTAAATAAATAAAACTAATATATGAACTTAAAATTATTACGCAAATCTAACATCCTAGTCATTGGAGATGTCATGTTAGATAGGTATTTATATGGAACTGTAGATAGAGTTTCTCCTGAGGCTCCAGTTCCTGTTTTAAAGCCAAACAAAGAAGAAATTAGATTAGGAGGAGCTGCTAATGTTGCCTTGAACTTATCTTCATTAGGTTCGAAGGTAAATCTTGTAGGTATATCAGGAAAAGATTCTGCTTCAAAACAGATCTTTAACTTACTTAAAGAAAACAAGATCAAGAATAGTTTGATTAAATCAAACTTACCAACGATAACAAAATTAAGGTTAATTTCATCAAAACAACAATTATTGAGGTTAGATAACGAGGAGGAATTTACAAAAGAGGATTGGAAATCTACTAAAAGAAAATTTGATGAATCTATCGCTTTAAAAAGTAATAATTTAATAATAATTTCTGATTATGGCAAAGGAACTCTTCAAGATATTCCTTCATTAATTAAGAAAGCAAAAAGATTTAAAAAAACTATATTAGTTGATCCAAAGGGAAACAATTTTTCAAAATATAAAGGAGCGGACATCATAACTCCTAATTTCTTAGAATTTGTAGGAGTTGTAGGATCAGTAAGAAGTGAAAAGGATATAACTGAAAAGGCCAAGTCACTCATTAAGTCTCTTGAGCTAGAAGCTTTATTAATCACAAGGGGACATGAAGGCATGACTCTATTTAGTAAAGAGAAGAGCAAGATAGTCAGATCTGATTTTCCAACGCAAGCCAAAGAAGTTTTTGATGTTTCAGGAGCAGGAGACACTGTTATTGCAAGCATTGCAGCAGCTCTATCAACAGGTTTTGATATTTCTTCAGCTGTAAAACTTGCTAATGTAGCTGCAGGAATAGTTGTGGGAAAATCTGGTACTGCTACAGCATCTTTATTAGAAATTGAACCTTATTTCTCATATGAAGACTCTTTATATAATTTGAATGAAATTCAAAAACACTCATCTATGCTTAAAAAAAGAAACAGGAGGATAATCTTTACTAATGGATGTTTTGATATTCTCCATGCAGGGCATGTTCATTACCTAGAACAAGCAAAAAAATTAGGGGATGAATTAGTGGTCGGCCTTAATAGTGACTCATCTGTCAAAAATTTAAAAGGTGAAGATAGGCCTATTAATAATTTAGATCAAAGAGCCAAAGTGCTTTCATCTTTGGAGTGTGTAGACAAGATAGTCTCTTTCTCCGAAGCAACACCAATAAAGTTGATTAAAGCCATTAAACCTGACGTAATAGTAAAAGGTGGAGATTACAAAGTAAAAGATGTTGTAGGTCATAAAGAGGTAGAATCTTGGGGAGGCAAAGTAAGGATCATCCCTTTAATTCCGGGATTATCTACTACCAAAATAATTAGAAAGTTTAAGTAAGGAATTATCTTCTAGTTTCTCGCTTTCTCTTTCTTCTTTTATCTCTGCTTTTCCATTGTGGATATATTGTCTCTTCTCCTTTAGGCCTTGATTTAAACCGCCTATGTGTCCATAGAAAGCTCTCTGGAGAATATAAAATAAACTTCTCATAATTATTATTTATTTCTTTTAAAACAGATTTCTCTTCTTTGTAATCTGAGATTTGATGGAATTCAAGCTCAAACCCTTTTGGGGTCCTTTGAACATTGGCCATAACTACTTTTATCCCTAACTTTGACAGTCTTTCAGGCAGAGTAATCGTAGCTGCATCAACACCAAAAAAGGGTATAAATTCTGAATTTTTCATTCCGTAGTCTTGGTCAGCTGCATATATGAATTTATGACCATTATTAATCCAGAAAATTGCTTTCCTTGCTTGATGATTATTTATTGCTCCTGTTACATACCTATTTCTTCCTCTTATCATTAGATAATTCATGACCTCATTAGACTGAGGCTTATACATACCACCCAATTTCATTTCTTCTGCCATCAATCTGACATCTAATTCAACATGAGTAGTGTGCTTTATAAGTATTAATACCCCCTGATCTTCATCTATGTTTTTTATGACTTCTAGATTTTTTGTGTGTAGTTTCAAATTCTTAATACTTTTTTTGGAAGACCACCAAGCGATTGCTATTTCAAAAATACCGATACCTATATTTTTAAAATGTTCTTTTAATAAGCAGAGAACCTCTTGTTCATTTTTGTTAGGAAAACAAAGCTCTATATTTACTTTTGCAATTTGCTTTCTATGAGGACTTATAACATAAAGTAGGGAACCTAAAATCGCCCCTAAAAGAATAATAAATTTATAAGGAAGGAATTTACAAAAATAAATAAACCCCATCCCCAACCATGTTAAAAAGTATTTTGGGTGCAAGAATGATAATTGGAAGTTAGGTTTAAGGTTATGTGGTATTGATTTATCAGTATTCATTTTGTGGCCAATTAGATAAGGAATCTAAATATTTTTTTACCCCTGCTTTTACGTCTAGAAACTCTTGGCTGTAGCCAGCTTTTCTCAATGAATCAATATCTGCTTCTGTATAGCTTTGATAAGCACCTTTCAGATGATCAGGAAAATCAATGTAATTAATTAGGCCTTTTTGATTCCATTCAATTACTGCCTCTGCTACCTCATTGAAAGTCTGACTTTTGCCTGTTCCTACATTATATATACCTGATTTATCTGGGTTTTTCATAAACCATAAATTAACATCGATTACATCATCTACGTAAACAAAATCTCTTCTTTGTTCTCCATCTGCAAACCCATCTGATCCTTTGAACAAGTTAACTTTAGTGCCGGCTTTAAGCTGTTGATGTAAATGGAAAGCAACACTTGCCATACTGCCTTTGTGAGTTTCTTTTGGACCGTAAACATTAAAATATCTTAATCCTACAATTTGAGATTTATTTTTACCTAAATGTTTCCTTACCAATTGATCAAATAAGTATTTGGAGTATGCGTAAAGATTGATAGGAGATTCGTTATTCAAATCTTCTTTAAAATTAGTTCCTGAGCCATATACAGATGCCGAAGAGGCATATATGAACTGTATTGATTTTTCTAAACAAAATTTAAGTAATTCCTTTGAGTAAAGTAGATTATTTTGAAAAAGGTACTCGCCATCCCATTCCATAGTATTTGAGCAAGCACCTTGATGAAATATTGTTTTAATTTCTGAATCTAAGTTCCTATTCTTTATTAAGGTTAAAAACTCATCTATACCTAAATACTCACTTATTTGGCAGTCTTTTATATTTTCCTTTAGATCCTCATCGTCGTGATTGTCCACAGCTAGAATTTCCGCAAATCCCAAAGCATTTAGATTTTTTATTAGATTTGAACCTATAAAGCCATTGCTACCAGTGACTACAATCATATCTTGAGTATTAATTTATTATTGATAGCTATGTTAGCATAAGCATATGCCAAGAATTCTTTATACGGCTATATTCATCGCACTTATTCCTGCTTATTTTATAAGGTTAACTTTACGTGGCATAGGCAATAAGAAATACCTAGAAAGATGGAGTGAAAGAATAGGCAAAGCAAATATTAGACCTACACAGGATAGGCCTATAATTTGGGTTCATGCGGTTTCTGTGGGAGAAGTTAATGCTTCTATTCCACTACTTAGAAATTTAATGGAAGAATATCAAGACTCAGAATTTCTAGTAACAACCTCGACCCCAACGGGATCTGATATTCTGCTCAAAAAATTAGGGAATAAAATAAAGCATCAATATCTACCTATCGATATCCCGCTTTGCGTAAATTTATTTATAAACACATGGGGACCTAAAGCATTAATATTATTGGAAACTGAAATTTGGCCCAACATTATTCATTGTTGTAAAAAAAGAGGAATAGTTACAGCTTTGGTTAATGCAAGACTCTCTGAGCAATCTAAACTTAGATACTTGAAATTTAAGGCTTTAATTGAACCAGCTATTGATTCTTTAGATATTATTCTGGCCCAGTATGAATCTGATGCACATAGATTTAACGAAATTGTTCCAGATAAAGAGATAAAAATTTGTGGCAACCTTAAGTTTGACCAAGACTTACCTGATGAGTTAGAGAGTATTTCCAGCTCAATTAAAGACTCTTGGGCTATTGACGGGCAAAGAAGGCCTACACTTATTGCGGCTAGTACTCACGAAGGAGAAGAGAAAATAGTTTTAGAAGCTTTTCAATTAATTTTGAAATCTACACCTAATGCTTTACTTATAATCGTTCCTAGACATCTTGAAAGATTTAAAAGAGTTAAATCCTTATTAAATCAACTAGGCTTTAATTCTTCCTCAAGATCTTTGCAAGAGGATGTCACTAAAGATGTCCAAGTTATGTTAGGGGACACTATGGGTGAATTAAACTTTCTTTATTCTGTATCGGATGTTGCTTTTGTTGGAGGAACTTTAATTGATCATGGGGGTCAGAATTTCCTTGAGCCAGCGGCACAAGGATTGCCATTATGCTCTGGGCCTAGCTTAAGAAATTTTATTGAAATCTCTGATCAACTCCAAAAGGCTTCAAGCTTAAAGATTGTTCATAATAAGGAAGATATTTCTAATTATTTTTTAAGTTTGATAGGCGAAAAAAATAAATTAAAAAATACTGGTCAAGCATCTAAAGCAGTCTTTATGGAAAACAGGGGAGCAATAAAGATAATACAAGAAGAGTTAATTAAATATTTGTAATTTAAGAAAAAACTCTGCACTTTTCTTTATCAAAAAAAACCCAAAAGCACGATTTTGGAACCAAAAAAGACATTCTATAAAGTTTAATCCTTTAAATTTATTGGCATACAAATTGCATATTTGTTTTTGTTATACATAAAAATGAAGGAGCATAACTATGAAATTAATAACAGCAGTTATTAAGCCATTCAAGCTTGATGAAGTGAGAGAAGCTCTACTAGCTGTCGGTGTTACAGGTTTAACTGTGACCGATGTTAAAGGCTATGGCCGTCAAAAAGGACATACTGAACTTTATAGAGGTTCTGAGTATGAAGTAGATCTATTACCCAAAACTAAAATTGATGTAGCGGTATCTGATGATAAATGTGAGGAAGTCGTTGAGGCAATTACTAGCGCTTCAAATACTAACAATATTGGTGATGGAAAGATTTTTGTTTTTAGTTTGGATCAATTAGTTCGTATTAGAACTGGTGATCTTAATGAAGACGCATTATAAAAATATATAAGGAGATAAAATGACAGAATTAGAATTCGCACTTAATACATTCTATCTTTTAATGAGTGGAGCTTTAGTCATGTGGATGGCTGCAGGCTTTACCATGTTAGAAGCTGGACTTGTAAGATCAAAGAATGCATCTGAGATTGTTACCAAAAACTTTGGACTTTTTTCCATCGCTTGCGTGATGTATTTAACTTGTGGTTTTTTCATCATGTACCCAGGTGATTCCGCAATATCATCTTGGATACCAGGATTTAGCTTTAGCTACTTATCGCTAGGTATGGAAGGACAAGATATGTCTTATGGCTCATACTCAGAGGCTTCAGACTTTTTCTTCCAAGTTGTTTTCGTTGCAACAGCAATGTCAATAGTTTCTGGTGCTGTAGCGGAAAGAATGAAATTATTACCTTTCTTTGCTTTTGCAGTAATTCTTACAGGCTTTATATATCCTGTTCAAGGTTACTGGAAATGGGGAGGCGGTGGACTGGATGCCTTAGGTTATACAGATTTTGCTGGTTCAGGAGTCGTTCACCTTTGTGGTGCAGCCGCAGCTCTAGCTGCTGTAAGCATATTAGGTGCAAGAAAAGGTAAGTATGGATCAGATGGATCTGCTTACGCTATACCTGGATCAAATATACCTATCGCAGCCTTAGGGGCATTGATTCTTTGGCTAGGATGGTTTGGGTTTAATGGAGGTTCGCAATTGGCTATTCATACTGCTGCTGATGCAATTGCAGTTGGTCAAGTCTTTCTTAATACTAATATGGCAGCTGCAGGTGGAGTAATCGGTGCTCTATTTGCTAGTAGAATATTCAGTGGGAAAGCTGATGTAACCATGGCTATTAATGGAGCTATTGCTGGTCTAGTGGCCATCACTGCTGCACCTGATACACCAACTGGCGGCCTAGCTACATTTATAGGATTAATTGGAGGAATCATAGTGTATTTCTCGGTAATTACATTAGATTCTAAATTCAAAATAGATGACCCTGTGGGTGCCATATCAGCGCATGGAACAGTTGGAATTTGGGGAATCATGGCAACACCTTTATCTGGTGCAGGTGCATTTGGAACTCAAGCGTTAGGAGCGATTATTATCTTCGCGTGGGTTTTCGTAACTAGCTATGTAGTATTAAAAGCATTAGATACTGCGGTTGGAATTCGTGCTTCAGAAGAAGATGAGGAACTTGGTTTAGATAAAGCAGAAATAGGCATAGAAGCTTATCCTGACTTTAATTAGCCGCGCCGATTAAAAGGGTGGTTCTTAACTAGGCCACCCTTTAGATTTGAGAAGATATGGATATTCAAGTTAACAAGGACGTTAATCTCAGATTAAATAAAATGAACAGAAAATTAATAAAACCAAAACAAGCAGCAAGCATTCTAATGTGCAGTGAAAGGACCCTAGAAACCTGGAGAAGAGAAGAAAAGGGCCCTAGTTATTATAAAATAGAAGGAAAAATTCTATATGGCCTTGATGATTTACAGAATTTTATTGAAGGCTCTAGGGTTTCTGTTTCATAATAGACAAAAGGGAGAAATATATGAAATTTAAAATAATTACTCTAACTGCCGCGATCTGCTTATTGGCTTCCTGTTCTGGAAATAATCAAGGAATAAAGATAAGTGACTCCGCCGAAAATACCGCCTATGTCGAATATCTTTTTTGTAAGAACGGTCCAGCCATGTCCCAAGAGAATTTTACTGGAATGATTGCTTACTGGAATGATATTCAAGATGGAATGAAAAATCCTGTACCTATGTCTGTAGCTCTTCAACCTAGAACAGCTACTGATTTATATGACGGAATGTGGGTTTTAGTTTGGGAATCTGAAGAACAAAGTGCAAGAGGATGGAAAGAATGGTTAGATGGACCAGCTGAAGATTTTATAGAGAACACAAGCTCTATTCTTTCTTGTTTGGATTCAAATGGAGATGCAATAAATTACAGCTTCAATGTTAGTAGCTTTAGAGCTGCACAGGCTCAGGACACAGAACCTGGGGGAGTAGTGGGTTTCAATTTCTGTAGTTATACAGACTCATTTGGCCCCAGTGAATTATTAGAAGGCAACGCCGTTTTCAATCAATGGTTAGATGCAGCTGTAGAAGCTGCTGGAACAGCCTCCCCTTATTTCTATACAATCCATGAACCTAATTTTGAAACTCCAATACCCGGATCTACTGCAGGTTCATATGATTATGCTTTTCATCAATTTTGGGATTCTGAAGAATCTAGATTACAAGGGTTAGCCATGTTCGAACAAACGGCTCCGGCTCCTGAAGGTCCTCAACCAGACTGCATTCAAGAATCATTTCTATTTGAAAGCCTACCCTTACGCTCGCCTCAGATGTAATTTTTAATCTACTGGGACTCATTGATTAAGTCCCAGTAGCATTATTTTGGTGCATTTATGCTAATAAAGCACTTTATTGGCTCTTTATTAAATAGAAAAATTCATAAAACACTTTAAATCCCTATAAAACACGTAAATATACGCATTGGCACTAATATTGCATATATTTAGTTAATAGACTCATAAAATTGGTGTCTTTATAGTTGAGATTTTCTTAAGATGTCTTAATAAAATTTTGGAGATAAATATGAAACTAATAACAGCAATTATAAAACCATTTAAATTAGATGAAGTACGAGAAGCCTTGTCTGAAGTCGGAGTGACTGGCCTTACTATCACTGATGTTAAAGGTTTTGGAAGGCAAAAAGGGCACACTGAGCTCTATAGGGGTTCTGAATACGTGGTTGATTTCTTACCTAAAACAAAAATAGAAGTTGCAGTCAGCGATGATAATGCCGATAAAGTTATCGATGCGATATCTAATGTTTCTAATACTGGAAAAATTGGAGATGGAAAGATATTTGTATCTTCTTTAGAGCAAGTTGTAAGAATCAGGACGGGGGAAGTAAACGAAGACGCATTATAAATAATTGAAGGGGATCTTATGATTAAAAAAACACTATTATTAACAATATTACCTTTCTTCTCCGTTGGTGTATTTGCCGATGGTTTAGATTCTGGAGATACAGCTTGGATATTAACTTCTACTGCCTTAGTTCTATTAATGACTTTGCCAGGACTCTCGCTCTTTTATGCAGGATTGGTACGAAGTAAAAATGCTATTTCAGTTTTAATGCAATGTTTCGCTATTGCTTGCATTGTATCAGTTGCATGGGTTGTTTATGGGTACAGTTTAGCTTTTACAGAAGGCAATGCTTTTTTCGGTGGAACTAGCGCTTTCTTTTTAGCTGGTATAGGCAGAGATACCTTAGCACCAGGCACAACAATGCCCCATTCATTATTTGTCATTTTTCAAATGACTTTCGCAATAATAACACCTGCTCTAGTGGTTGGTGCTTTTGCTGAAAGAATGAAATTTGGAGCTATGTGTTTATTCTCGTTACTGTGGTTCACAGTAGTATATATACCTGCTTGTCACATGATTTGGGGAGGAGGTTTTCTCAGCGATGTTAAAGATTTTGCTGGTGGCCTGGTTGTTCACTTAACTTGTGGAGTAGGTGCTTTAGTAGTGGCGCTTGTCTTAGGACCTAGAAAAGGTTTTCCTTCTACTGCTATGCCTCCTCACAATCGAACAATGGTAGTTACAGGTGCCGCATTGCTTTGGGTTGGCTGGTTTGGATTCAATGCAGGAAGTTCTTGGGCAGCAGATGGACTTGCAGGAATGGCAATGCTTGTAACACATATAAGTGCTGCGACAGGAGCTTTAACTTGGATGGCGATAGAATGGATTAAAGGTGGAAAACCCACCATCGTAGGAATTGCAACCGGGATGGTAGCTGGGTTAGCAACTATTACGCCTGCAGCAGGTAGCGTTGGTCCAGAAGGAGCTATTTTGATTGGTCTAATGGCTGGATCTATATGTTTTTATGCTACTCAAGCAGTTAAAGGAATATTTGGTGTTGATGATTCTTTAGATGTCTTCCCAGTTCATGGAGTAGGAGGAATTATAGGAATCATAATGGTTAGTTTTGTTGGAGTTCAAGGAGGGTTCTTGGGTTCTAGTGCAGGAGAAACTTGGGTACCAATGCAGCAATTTGTTGTTCAACTGAAAGGAATATTAGTAATAGGGCTCTGGACTGCAGTAGCTTCCTGGATAATTCTTAAGGTAGTAGGTTCATTAATGCCATTGAGGGTAACTGAAGAAGAAGAATATGAAGGATTAGATGTGACTGAACACGAAGAGAGGAGTTATGATCTAGTTTAAAAAGATAAATCTAAAAACCGGCTCTTATAGTGGCCGGTTTTTTTATGTTTACTCGATAATCATCTAGAATGAAGGTGTGCAAAAGAATTCTCTAATTTCAATTATGGGACCTACTGGAATTGGCAAGACTGATCTTGCTTTTCAGCTTTATGATTCTACTGATATAGAAATTATTGGGGTTGATTCAGTCCAAGTGTATAAACATCTCAATATAGGAAGTGGAAAGCCTAATAAAGAACTTCTACGGAAATATCCTCATAAGTTAATAGATATTATTGAACCGCACGAAAATTACTCAACTGGAAAATTCCAAAAAGACTGTATAAAGGAAATTAAAACAATCAACACATCGAATAAGACTCCACTTTTAGTTGGTGGAACTATGCTCTATTTTAAAAATCTATTTTATGGATTATCTAAATTACCTGAATCAACAAAAGATATTCGAGATCAAGTAGAAATGGAATGCAAAAAAAAGGGTCTGGAAGCAATGTATGAATACTTAATTAAAATCGATCCTAAATCAGCAAGTAATATCCACCCAAATGACTCACAAAGAATCAAAAGAGCTATAGAAGTATATAGATTAACTAATAAACCAATATCTCTTTGGCGCCAAGAAAGTTATACAGAGGTGCATGAAGACATCAAGCCTTTTAATGTTTTCCAATTTGCAATTAAGCCTAAAGATAAGGAATTGCATCGTGAGAAAATTGCAATACGTTTTAAGGATATGATTGATATGGGTCTGATCAAAGAAGTTGAAGAGATTTTGAATATAAAACAAATGAGCACAGACAAACCTTCCATGAACTCTGTAGGTTATAAAGAAGTCTCAGACTACCTAAATGGTGATTTATCCTTTGATGAGATGATAGCAAGAGGAATAATAGCCACCAGACAACTTGCAAAGAGACAAATGACCTGGCTGAGGAGTTGGAATAAAATAATATGGCTTGAAGAAGATTCCGTTAACAATTTAAAAATAATTTTGGATTCAATTAAAAAATGATAGAAAGGTTAAATGTTCAACCAGTTTCGGTCATAGTTCATATGGACAGATATTTAATAGGTCCTGAGAACCTATCTTTGAATGCTAAAGAGGAATTTGCTGAGCTATGTAGGTCATCTGGCTCCTCTATAGGTGCAGAGGTTTTTGGCAAAATAGACAAGCCAACTTCAAAATATTTTATAAAGCAAGGCAAGGCAGAAGAAATTAAGAGAACAGTTAAAGAACTATCAGCAGATTTAGTAATTTTTAACAACTCTCTTACGCCCTCACAGGAAAGAAATCTGGAAAGGCTATTTGAAACAAGGGTTTTGGATAGGACTTCTTTAATTCTTGATATTTTTGCCACACGTGCATCGAGCCATATTGGCAAACTTCAGGTTGAATTAGCTCAGTTAGTCCATCTTTCAACTAGGCTAGTCAGAGGCTGGAGTCACCTAGAAAGACAAAAGGGAGGAATAGGACTAAGAGGTCCGGGAGAAACTCAGCTCGAAACTGATAGGAGGTTAATTGGACAAAGAATTAAAAGCATCAAAAAGAAGCTAGATAAAGCTCATAACCAAAAAGAGGTTAATCGTTATTCTAGGAAAAAGGGTAAAACCAAAGTAGTGGCATTGGTGGGTTACACCAATGTAGGTAAAACAACGCTCTTTAATTATTTAACAGAAAATTATCTTTATGCTGCCGATAAACCATTTGCAACTTTAGACTCTGTCACGAGAAGGAACTCTATACCTGATCTAAAGAATATTCTCTTTTCAGATACAGTTGGTTTTATTTCTGATTTACCAACGCAATTAATTGAATCATTTAAGGCCACTTTGGATGATTTAAGAACAGCTGATATTCTTTTGCATGTAGTTGACATATCAGATAAGGATTATAGGTTTAAAGTTAAAGAAGTAATTAAGCTATTGAATGAACTTGGCTTATCAGATATACCTGTACTTAGGGTTAACAATAAGAGTGATAAAACCAACATTCCTAATTTAGATGAACTCTCAGATTTAAAAAAAGACCAAGTGTGGATATCTGCTCAAAACAGGCAAGGACTTAATAGTTTAGTGCATTCCATAAATACAATTCTTCATGGTAAAGAACAAAAAAAATGGGTGTCACTTTTTCCTGAATTGGGCTGGTTAAGGGCCAAACTTTATTCTTCAGGAAGCGTCATTGATGAAAGAACATCTGAGTCAGGTCTGATACAATTACACATTAGGAGCAATGAAGATGAGTTAAAAAAATTAAAACTCATCAAAGGGTTCGAAATTTTAAATAATCAATTAACAAAGGAAGCAATATAAATATGTCTTGGAATGGAAATGATAATAAAGATCCTTGGGGTAGAGAAGATGCACCCCCTGAGATCGATGAGGTTATTAAAAAAGCAAGAGAGAGAATAAATTCTATTTTTGGTGGAGGTTCTTCTGGAGATGATTCTTCAGGAGGATTTAGCATGAAAAATTTTACATGGATTTTTGTGGTACTCATTTTTGGGTACGTAACCCTAGGAATATATCAGGTTGAAGAGGCGGAAAGATCAGTAGTCTTGAGATTAGGTAAGTTCCAAGAAATTAAAGGTCCAGGTTTGCGTTGGAATCCTCCAATAGTAGATAATTGGGAGATTGTGGATGTCGTCCGAGTAAGGCCTCATAGACACGATGCCTTGATGCTGACGAAGGACGAAAATATTGTTGATGTAACAGTTTCTGTTCAATATCAAATAGCAGATCCTATGAAATATGTTTTAGACATTAGAGATGCTGATGCTAGTTTAGCCCAAGCAACAGAAAGCGCTCTTAGGCATGTTGTTGGGGGTTCGATAATGGATGATGCGTTAACAACTGGCCGTGAATTGATAGCTCAAGAAGTCAGAACTAGGTTACAGAGCTATTTAGACAGATATAGCACAGGTTTAGAGGTATTAATTGTAAACATAGAAGATTCGTCTCCACCTAACCAAGTACAAGAAGCTTTCGATGACGTCATTAAAGCAAGGGAAGATGAAGTTAGGGCGCGGAACGAGGCTGAAACTTATGCTAACGGATTAGTGCCAGAAGCAAGAGGTGAAGCACAAAGGATGCTTCAGGATGCTGAAGCATATAAAGAACAAGTAATATCCGAAGCAGAAGGAGATGCGGCAAGATTTAATCTATTATTAGCTGAGTATCAGAAAGCTCCAGACGTAACAAGGAACCGTCTATACCTTGATTCAATACAGGGTGTTATGTCAAATAGCACCAAGGTGATGATAGACGTTGAAGGAGGCAATAATATCTTGTATTTACCTTTAGATAAGATTGCTCAGTCAGCTAGAGGTGTCGAAGAATTAAATATTCCTTCAGCCTCTAATAATTCTACTTCTATCAGAGATTTAACCAATCAAGTTATAGAAGAAATAAGAAGAAGAAATAGACAAGAGGAGAGAAGATAATGAAAACATTAAGATTAATCTTGTATCCGGTATTGTTTTTAGGGTTTGTTTTATTAACTCAATCAATTTTTGTCGTAAAAGAAACAGAAAGAGCGGTTAAATTAAGATTTGGAGAAATAGTAGAATTTGACGTAGAGCCGGGTTTGCACTTTAAACTCCCCATCGTCAATACTGTGAGAAAGTTTGATGCCAGAATTTTAACATTAGATGCAGCACCTCAAAGCTATCTGACGTCCGAGAAAAAAGCTCTAACTGTTGATTCTTTTGTTAAATGGAGGGTCAGTGATGTTGCTAAGTATTACACGACTACAGGTGGCGACGAAGAAAGACTCAGAAGACTTCTTATACAAAGGGTTGATGCAGGCCTCAGAAATGAATTTGGGAGCAGGACTGTAAAAGAGGTTGTATCGGGTCAAAGGGATGAGCTTATGGACAAGCTTTCAAGTCAATTAAACTCTATAGCCAAAGATGAACTTGGTGTTGAAGTAATTGATCTAAGAGTTAAAAAGATTGATCTTCCGCCAGAAGTTAGTGAGTCAGTATTCAATAGAATGAGAACTGAAAGAGAAAGATTGGCAAAAGAACTTAGGGCACAAGGAAATGAGGTCGCTGAAAAGATTAGAGCGACAGCTGATAAAGATAAAACAATCATTTTAGCTGATGCCTATAGAGAGGCAGAAGAGATCAAGGGAAATGGTGACGCCATTGCAACTGCAACTTATGCAAATGCTTATTCTAAAGATCCTGAGTTTTATGACTTTACAAGAAGTTTAAAGGCTTACCAATCAACTTTTGAAAGTAAATCAGATATTTTGTTAATAAATCCTGATAGCGATTTTTTTAAATATCTTGATGACTCTAAAGCTAAGCAAAATTAAATGACGTCTAAGGTTCGCTGGAGTCTTCCAGATGGCGTCGATGAGTTGCTAGCACCTAGAGCCTTAGAAGTTGAAAAATTAAGAAGAAAGTTAGTAGATCTTTATGTTGCATCGAATTATGAATTCATAATTCCTCCTCTATTAGAGTTATCTGAAACTTTAGGCGGAGAAGCCCATGATGAAATTAGTTCTTACGCTTTTAGCTTTTTAGATGATTTAACTGGAAAGACCTTGTCAATTAGGCCTGATATCTCTGAACAAGCTTCTAGAATAGATGCTTATAGAATCGCTTCTAAAGATGTAGTCAGACTTTGTTATGCTGGAGAGGTAGTAAAAAAAAGATCTTCTAAAGTTCTAAGATCAAGAACTACCATTCAAGTTGGAGCAGAGATATTTGGAGATTCTTCAATTGAATCAGACTTAGAAAGCATTAATCTTATGATTCAAAGTCTTCAGGAGGTTGGCCTTAAAGATATTACTCTTAGTTTAGGACATGCCGGTTTTACAGAGTTGATCTTATCTTTATTTAAGGACCTTGATGACTCTAAATTTTCTCAACTTGAAGAGGCTCTAATCAAGAAATCAAAGTCCGATATAGCCAATATTATTTCATCTGATAATAAGAACTTACCTTTGATTATGGATCTTTGTGATATGTATGGTGAAGAGGAAATTATTGAAGAAGCGAAAAATACTTATAAGGACTTAGGGAATAAAGCCATCAGTTATTTGGATCATTTAAATAAAATTGTGAAAGCATTAAATTTTGATCAGTCGGTGAAAATCCATATTGATATTGGAGAGGTTCAGGGTTTTAAATATCATAATGGTATAGTGTTTTCGGCTTACTCTGGATCGGCTGGATATGCTCTAGCGAAAGGTGGAAGATATGATGGTTTAAGGAAAACCGAAGAAGAAGACAGGCCTGCTATTGGCTTTGATTTGGATTTAATCGCTGTTTCAAATGTTCAGGAATAATAAATGACTAAAACTATTTCTTTGTTGGGGTTACAGTGGGGTGATGAAGGCAAGGGAAAGGTTGTCGATCATTTAGCTAAAGACCTTGATGCAGCCATTAGATATCAAGGCGGCCACAATGCTGGGCATACTCTGATAGTAGATGGAAAGAAGGTAGTTTTCCATCTTTTGCCGTCTGCGATATGTCATGAGGATATCCATTGTTTTATTGGAAGAGGGGTTGTGGTTAGTCTTGATGCTCTTTTTGAGGAAATAGAAGAAGCTCAGGATGTTATAGGAAATATAAAGGATAGACTCACAATAAGTTCAGCTTGTAGTCTCATACAGCCTTACCATATTAAGTTAGACCAATTAAGAGAAGGGTCAAAGCAGCTGACTAAAATCGGAACTACTGGAAGAGGAATTGGTACCGCTTATGAAGATAGAGTTGGAAGAAGATCTATTCGAGTTACAGATTTATATGACGAAAACAAACTTAAAGAAAAGCTGCAAGAGTCCTTAGAATTTTACAACTCAATTTTTAAACACTCATTTAATGCTGAAGGAATTGATTTAAATGAATTATTTGAAAAGAATTTAAAGCAAGGAGAAAAACTCAAACCTTATATTGGGAGTGTCATAGAAGAAATAAGAGATCTTCAGGAAGCTGACAAAAAAATATTATTTGAAGGTGCGCAAGGAGCTTTATTGGACGTCAGTCTCGGTACATATCCGTATGTTACTTCCAGTAATTCTTCAGTTGGAGGGATAGCATCAGGGATTGGAATAAGCCCAACTAATATAGACTACTCCCTTGGGATAGCTAAAGCTTACACGACAAGAGTTGGTGAAGGACCTTTTCCTACCGAATTGTTCGATGATATAGGTACCTTTTTAGCTGAAAAAGGTGGAGAAGTTGGCGCTACAACTGGTAGACCAAGAAGATGCGGCTGGCTAGATGCTTTTCTGCTTTCTCACACAGTTAAATTAAATGGCATTGACGGGCTTTGTATAACTAAAATTGATGTATTAGATGGTTTAGAAACTATCAAGGTATGTACTGACTATTCAAGTAATATAAGTAAAGGGGAAATATTAGAAACCTTAGCTTTAGAAGATGTAGAGCCGATATATACAGAGTTAAAGGGATGGGAAGAGCCTACAGCTGGAAAACAATCATTTGAAGAATTGAATGATAGAGCGAAAGAGTTTATTCTGAATATTGAAGATCTTTGTAAAGTACCTGTGATAATGATTTCGACAGGTCCGAAAAGAGAAGATACTATTATTAGAAAATACCCATTGTGATATGAAATTCTTAAGCGTTTTAATACTTATCCTTCCCTTATCTATATTTGCTGAGGAGGTTGGTTATCAAGAAGGTGATTCCTTTAAGTCTAAAAAATCTCGCGAAGTTGTTCTTTATCAATACAAGACAGATGCATCTAGAGTAAACACAGCTCTTACATTCGCATTTAATCTTGGAGATTTTATGGAATATGCAGCAGTTGATTCAAGAGATATTTATAAAGTCAGAAGAGGGGATACTTTTTTCTTAACTAAAAGTTTTCAAGATGGGGACATTTTTCAAGTTACTCTAACAAGCAAGAAAACTAATAATGAGAAATACTTTATCCTTGCAAAGGACTTAAAGGATAATTCTTTAATTCAATTAGAGGTAGGTATTTAAGCCTTCGATGAACCTTTATATAAAAAGAACCTTAATCGGTTTTTTGATATTCATTAGTCCTTTTATCTTCTTATACCTTAGTTTATTTTTTAATTGGTTCGGAGAACGGCCAGAATTAGGCACCATTGATGATAGCAGTGCTCCATACTTTTCCTCACAACAAAGTAAAGCTTTAGAACAAGAAAAGGTGATTCTATTTGGAGATCTTCATGTGCATACAACTTATTCATTAGATGCTTTCTTAGGAAGCTTACCGATTTTAGAAGGTGAGGGCGTGCACCCGGTAGCGGATGCCTGTAACTTCAGCAGATTTTGTGCCAATTTGGATTTCTTTTCTGTTACAGATCATGCTGAATTCCTCACCAGAAGGGAATGGGAAGATACAATTGAATCTTTACAAAGTTGTTCTAGAATTTCAAAAACTAACGATCAAGAGGAAATTGTACCTTTCTTGGGATGGGAGTGGACTCAAACAAGCTTAAACCCTTCAGAACATTACGGTCATAAAAATATCATTCTTAGACCACTTGAGGGCGATCTACCTGCTAGACCAATTGGTGCGCTAGATAGTTCATATTTAAATTTTATGGAAACACCTTTGGTATATATCTATGGTGCCCTTATTTACGACTTTAAGAATATGTCAAACTATTTTGATTGGAGACACAGGAATATAATCGTTGAAGGTTTGGATATTTGTGAAAAAGACTTACATGTTAGAGACTTGCCCAAAGATTGCTTAGAAAGAGTAAAAAAACCTTCAGAATTATTCAAAAAATTAGATGAATGGGATATAGATTCTTTAGTGATTCCTCACGGCTCATCTTGGGGAAATACATCTCCTCCTATGGCCTCATGGGATAACCAGCTGGATTCATCCAATCATAATCAGAAATACCAGAAATTAATTGAGCTTTATTCTGGTCATGGTAATACTGAAGAATATAGACCGTGGAGATCATTTAATCTTAATGAAAATGTTTACTCTTGTCCTCAACCCTCAACAGATTTTATCCCTTATTGCTTTCAGTCTGGAGAAATAATTAGAGAACGTTGCAGAGTATCTGCCGGAAGCTCTCGTGAATGTGATGCTAGAGCTAACCTAGCTAGAGATAGTTATGTTAAATCTAATCCTTTTGGTATATTAACTGTGCCAAATTATAATTCCAAAGAGTGGCTTGACAGTGGCCAATGTCTAGATTGTTTTTTACCTGCTTTCGATTATAGACCAGGATCTTCAATACAATACGCCCTTGCCTTAAGAAATTTTGATGACCTTGAGACAGAAGCATATAGGTTTGGATTTATAGGATCTAGTGATAATCATGGGTCTAGGCCAGGTTCAGGTTATAAAGAAATAGATAGAATTATTAATAGTGATTCAAAATACAATTCATCTGGTCCTTTATCTAATAATTCCGCTGAAACTCAAAGTTTTTCTGGAATTCCTAAAACTCAAGAAGTAGATATAGATGAATTAATGAAGACCAGAACAGGACCTCCTCAACTCGAGAGAATTTCTTCTTTTCTATATACGGGGGGACTAGTCGCCACTCACTCCACTGCTAAAAATAGAGATTCTATTTGGGAGTCTCTTAATAATAGAGAGGTTTATGCTACTAGTGGAGATAGAATTCTTTTATGGTTTGAAGTGATTAATCATCCTTCAAAACAAACCAAACCAATGGGAAGTGAATTTGAATTAAGTGTTAATCCAAAATTCAGGGTTAGGGCAGTTGGTGCGCAGAAACAACTTCCTGGCTGTAGTACATTGGAAGAAATTAATAAAGAAACTATTGACAGGCTATGTAAAGGAGAATGCTTTAATCCAAGTAACGAGAGAAAACTGATAAATAGAATTGAGGTTGTGAGAATTAGACCACAAGCTTACTCTGGTGAGCCAATTGAAAATTTGATAGAAGATCCCTGGAAAGAATTTTTATGCGAACCTTCTCCCGAAGGTTGTGAAATTGAATTTACAGATGAAAATTTCACTAATGCTAATAGAGAGATTATTTATTATGTTAGAGGGATTCAGGAACCCACTTTAGCCATAAATGCATCAAATCTTAATTGTGATAGAGATGAAACTGGAAAGTGCTTAAGAGTTAATATGTGTGGGGATATACAAGGACAAGGAGAGGGAGATTGTTTATCAGAGATTGAGGAAAGAGCTTGGTCTTCTCCTATATTTATTAAACCTACTGAAGGTTAGTTTTAAGTGCTTTATCAAGTACTGCATTAACAAATTTATATCCATCTTCAGCTCCGTATTTTTTTGTAAGCCTTATGCTCTCATTAATGATGATTGGTTTATCTAAATCTGAATGAAGCATTTCATAAATTGCTAATCTAAGGGCATTTCTTTCAATGGGATCTAATCCTGATAAGTCTCTCTCCATAATCTTTTGAAGTAAACCATCTAATTCGGATATTGATTCTGTAACACCAATTAGTAAATCTTTAAAATGAGGATAATTTTTTTGAATTATTTTATCTTCAAGTATTTCCTCTGCAGTTGATCCTCCTAATTCTATTTCATAAAGACTTTGAAGGACCTTGTCTCTTGATCGGACAGGCGATGTATTTTTTTTTGACTTCACGAGTATCTAGTGGCAGCTAAATGCATAGCCGTTAAAGCAAATTCTGAACCTTTGTTCATCTGATCAGGATCTGATCTTTTTTTAGCTTGCACAATATCATCTGTGGTTAAGACCCCACAAATTATAGGTTTATTTGTTTCAAGTGAGGCAGACATTAGTCCTGCAATACAGGCTTTAGAGATATAGTCAAAATGAGGTGTATCGCCTCTGATGATTGCACCAAGTGCTATAACAACATCGACGTTACCTTTTGAAGCTAAATTTTTTGATGCTAATGGTAATTCAAATGCTCCAGGCACTTCTTTACTGAATATATTTTTCTTATTAACACCATTGTTAATAAGTTCCTTAGTAGCTTCTTCTAAAAGGGCACCCACGATTTCAGAGTTCCAGCTCGTGTAGGCAATAGCATAAACCTTGTTTAAAGCTTCATTGGATATCTCGTTAGTATCAAATCCTTTCATTCTTAATTTATAAATTCAGTAATTTCTAGATCAAAACCAGTGAGAGGATATTTAGCAGAAGCGCCCAATAATCTTATTTTTTTGACGCCTAGATCTTTTAATATCTGAGCACCAACTCCTACTATTCTTGAATCTGGGCTTTCGCTTTTATTATCTTTCTTTTCTCCTTTCAGAAACGAAAGATTAGATAATAATTCTTGAGGGGTTTCTTGATGAGACAGAAGAAGAAGCACTCCGCTACCTTCATTGTCTATTTTTTTCATAGCTTGTGAAAAAGACAACCTGCTACCAAATTCGTTTATTCCAATTACGTCTTGTAATGTATTATTTTGTTGAACCCTAACCATAATCTCTTTATCACCATTCAACTCTCCTTTAACAAGAGCTATGTGAATATTCCCATTTATAGTATCTTCATAAGCAAATAATTCAAATTCACCTTCTTCAGATTTGATAGTAGTTTTATCAACCAAGTTGATACTTCTCTCGCTTGTATTTCTGTGGTGTATTAAATCAGCTATCGTACCTATTTTAAGGCTATGCTTTTGGGCAAATTTTTCTAGATCTCCTCTCCTAGCCATAGTGCCATCTTCGTTCATTATCTCCACTATGACTGCTGATGGATCTAAACCAG